>Ga0164290_1000419_pt1 | contig 140946 bp, 141 predicted proteins | sample Micstemetagenome_FD_108782 | JGI IMG/M metagenome (GOLD analysis project Ga0164290, IMG submission 108782) | Contaminated culture microbial community from soil near Moab, Utah, USA - Microcoleus steenstrupii SON62 (Illumina Assembly) | ecosystem: Environmental > Terrestrial > Soil > Soil crust...
CGCCCGCGCGCGTTCGACCAGGTGCATGCGCGGCAGCAACTGCCCGCCCGACAGCGGCATGAAGATGCGCCCCGCATCGATCGCCGCATTCGCCACCCGGTCGAAGACGGAAGCGGGGGCGCATTCGACGATCACATCGGCGATGCCGGCCAGCATTTCGAGCGGCACCGCGGGAACCGGCTTCCTGAAGCCGGCGATCTTCGCGCCGGCACGGTCCAGATCGCCGGCGGAAACGGCCGTCAGTTCCAGCCCCTCGATGCCCTCGTCCAGCCGCTTTGCCACGTCGAAGCCGATGGCCCCCAATCCCCCGATCGCCACCCGCAGGGGCGCGCGCGCTCCGCTCATCACTGCCGTTCCTTCGTTTGCGAAGCCCCATCCTAGCCGGTAATCAACCCCTGTAAGCGTCGCGGGGCAGGAAATGGATCGGGTCGAGGCGGTGGTGGTGGGCGCGGGTGTCGTCGGGCTGGCTGTGGCGCGGCGGCTGGCTCTCGCCGGGATCGAGACCATCGTGCTGGAGGCGGAAGGGCTGATCGGCTCGGAGACCAGTTCGCGCAATTCGGAAGTGATCCACGCCGGCATCTATTATCCGACCGGCAGCCTCAGGGCAGAACTCTGCGTCGCCGGCAACAAGGCGCTCTACGCCTATTGCGACAGCCGGGGCGTGCCCTACAGCCGCATGGGCAAGCTGGTCGTCGCCACCACCGAAGCCGAGGTCGCCGGCCTGAAGGCCCTGCAGGCGAAGGCGGTGGCGAACGGCGTGCACGACCTCACCTGGCTGACGCCCGAAGAGGTGAAGCGGCTGGAGCCCGAGGTCTTCTGCGTGGCCGCGCTGCTCTCGCCCTCCACCGGCGTCATCGACAGCCACCAGCTGATGCTGGCCTATGAGGGCGAGGCGGAGGCGCGCGGCACCATGCTGGCGCTGAAGGCGCCGCTCCTCGGCGGCCGGGTGACGGCGGACGGCATCGTGCTGCAGGTGGGCGGCGAGGCGCCGATGGAGCTTCTGGCCGGCATCGTGGTCAACTCCGCCGGCCTCGACGCGCCGAATGTCGCGAAGACGATCGCCGGCATCCCTTCCCAGTCCATCCCGCGCTCCTGGCTCGCCAAGGGCAACTACTATGTGCTGCAGGGCCGGGTACCGTTCAAGCGGCTGATCTACCCGATGCCGGAACCGGGCGGCCTCGGCGTCCATGTCACCGTCGATCTCGGCGGCCAGGCCCGCTTCGGTCCCGACGTCGAATGGATCGAGACGAAGGACTACAGCGTCGATCCGAAGCGCGCCGAGGTCTTCTATGCCGCCGTGCGTCGCTACTGGCCGGGCCTGCCCGACGGCGCCATCCAGCCGGGCTATGCCGGGATCCGCCCGAAGCTGCACGGCCCGGGCATGCCGCAGCCCGATTTCGTGATCCAGGGGCCGGAAGCACACGGCGTCCCCGGCCTGGTCAACCTCTATGGGATCGAGAGCCCCGGCCTCACCTGCTCGCTCACCATCGCCGACCGTGTGGGGGAGATCCTCGGCCTCGCTCAGTAGCCCAGCGCCGACAGCCGCGCTTCCAGCACCGGCAGCGCCTCCTCCCAGGTATCCGCGCGGTGATCGGCATGCTCGGCCCGGGCGAGGAAGCGGGCGAGGCGGGGCTCGCCCACGAAATGCAGGCAGAAGGCCTCCGCCACCGCCTTCCTGACCGAGGTGTGCTGGTTCGGGATGTCGTCGACGAAGACCACCGGCGCCTGCACCAGATCGGCCAGCGCCCGCACGGCCCGGCCCTTGCCGCCCTCGTTGGCGATCAGGGGATAGGGCATGCCCCGGGAATGCAGCGCCTTCAGCCGCGCCCCGCGCTGCTGCAGCGGCACGTTCGACAGGATCACCACCTGGGCCCGCTTGGCGAGGCTGGCGAGCGCCTCCGCCGCGCCGGGGATCGCTTCCAGGTGCTCGGTCCGGGCGGCGAAGAAGCCGCCCAGCAGGCGCTTCACCTCCATCTGGTCGACCGCGAAATCGTCGGCGATCCGGCGGATGTTCCCCTGCAACGCATAGGAATCCCACAAGAATCGGAAGTCCTGGGTCAGAAGGTAGGCCTCGAACCCGGCCATGAAGGCGAACAGCACCTCGTCGGCGTCGGAAACGATCAGCGGCCGGCCGACCTCCAGTGCCAAAGGCGCGATCTGCTGCCGCAGATCCTCGGGCAGGTCGTCCGGCAGCGTCACTTTCACGGCATCTCTCCGCCGGGCAGGAGCGCCCGGGCGCGGGCGGGAAGGCTGGGGTCGACCTGCTGCTCGGCCGCGAAGGCGATCACAGCCTCCTCGTCGCCCAGCAGGAAATCCAGCACGAATCCGAGGGTCGTCGGGTCGGAAACACGGGCGCGGAGCTCGGCCGGCCCGAAACCGCTCGCGGCCAGGAAGCGGCCGAGCCTGTCCTCGTCAGCGGCGATGAAGGCGAGCGCCTGCAGCGCCAGGGCCTCGGCGCCCTCGACGGTGAGGCGCTGGGGACGCAACTTGTTGAACTTCGTCATCGGCCTCTCTCGGGTTATCATCATAAACAACTTATTAAGAAGCCGCGGTGCAATTTAAGCCCGTGCAGTCGGGTGATCCGTCCTCCGGTCCCCTGGCCGGCGTCCGTGTAGAGGAGGCGTGGGGTTCAACATGACGGCGAAGACAGTGCTGATTGTCGAGGACAACGACCTCAACATGAAGCTCTTCCACGACCTCCTGGACGCACACGGCTACGCCACCCTGCAGACCAAGGACGGCATGGAAGCGCTCGCGCTCGCCCGCCGCCACCGCCCCGACCTGATCCTGATGGACATCCAGCTGCCGGAGGTTTCCGGCCTCGAAGTCACCAAATGGCTGAAGGAGGACGACGACCTGCGCTCCATCCCGGTGGTCGCGGTCACCGCCTTCGCCATGAAGGGCGACGAGGAGAAGATGCGCGAGGGCGGCTGCGAGGCCTATATCGCCAAGCCGATCTCGGTTGGCAAGTTCATCGAAACCGTGCGACGATTCCTGTCTTGAGCCTTGTCTGAAGGTCAGGGGACCCTCGTTGTGATCCTTCCCCCGATGCCCCTTCCGCGAATCCGGTTGCCGAATGCCGTCGGGCGGGGTGGCGCATGACCGCGCGCATTCTCGTCGTCGACGACGTGCTTCCCAACGTCAAGGTGCTCGAGGCGAAGCTCTCGAGCGAGTATTACGACGTCATCACCGCCTTCAACGGCCATGACGCGCTCGGCATCGCCCAGGCCGACAAGCCCGATCTGATCCTGCTCGACGTGATGATGCCGGGCCTCGACGGTTTCGAGGTCTGCCGCCGGCTCAAGGCCGATCCGGCCACCAGCTACATTCCCGTCGTCATGGTGACGGCCTTGTCCGACGCCCGCGACCGCGTCACCGGGATCGAGGCCGGCGCCGACGACTTCCTGACCAAGCCGGTCGACGACGTGGCGCTCTTCGCCCGCGTGCGCTCGCTCGTCCGCCTCAAGCTGATGATGGACGAGTTGCGCCTGCGCCAGGCCACCTCCAACACCTTCGGCATCGCCGCCGCCGTCGACGAGGAATTCACCAGCGAGCCCAAGGGCGCCCGCATCCTGGTGGTCGAGGACGCCCCCTACGAGGCCGACCTGATCGCCGGCACCCTCGAATCGAGCCACAAGGTCCAGCTGCAGTCCGACTGCAAGGAAGCCCTCGTGGTGGCCAAGGGGGGCGATTTCGATCTCGTCATCGTCAGCCTCGGCCTCGAGAATTTCGACGGCCTGCGCTTCTGCTCCCAGCTCCGCTCGATGGAGGAGACCCGGCAGGTGCCGATCCTGATCCTGGTCGACGAGGGCGACAAGAAGCGCCTGGTCAAGGGCCTGGAGATCGGCGTCAACGACTACCTCGTGCGCCCGATCGACCGGAACGAACTCACCGCCCGCGCCCGCACCCAGATCCGCCGCAAGCGCTTCCAGGACCGGCTGCGGGCCAACTTCTTCCATTCCATGCGCGAGGCGGTCACCGATGACCTCACGGGCCTGCACAACCGCCGCTACCTGATGAGCCATATCGAGACCCTGCAGGGCAAGGGCGGGCCGGGCGGCGGGCATTCCTTCGCGCTGCTTCTCCTCGACATCGATCATTTCAAGCCGATCAACGACACCTGGGGGCATCCGGCGGGCGACAAGGTGCTGAAGGAAGTGGCCCAGCGCATCGCCCGCAATGTCCGCGGCGTCGACCTCGCGGCCCGCTTCGGCGGCGAGGAATTCGTCGTGGTGATGCCTGAAACCGACATGAAGGCCGCCCATGTGGTGGCCGAGCGCCTGCGCTCCGCCTTCTCGGACGAGCCCTTCAACATCGACGAGGCGCCGCAGCCGATCAGCGTCACCTGTTCCATCGGCGTCGCCATGACGCATGGGCGCGAACCGCCCGAGGACATCATCAAGCGCGCCGACGACGCGCTCTACGCGGCCAAGCGCGACGGCCGCAACCGCGTGGTCGCCGCCGCGGCCTGACCGCGGCCCGCCTCGGGAATCCCCCAGGGCGCCTTCTGCCTTGAAGCATCCCAGAAACGCCGAAGGCCGCCCTCTCCGGCGGCCCCTGTCCGGTCCAATAACGTCGAAGGCCGCCCTCTCGGGCGGCCCCGTCTGCTCCACAAACGTCGAAGGCCGCCCTCTCGGGCGGCCTTCGCGTCTTGGCGTCGTGCCCTCTTGTATGAGACGAGTTATTTGATCTTCGTCTCTTTGAATTCCACGTGCTTGCGCGCGATCGGATCATACTTCGTCAGCGTCAGCTTTTCCGTCTTCGTGCGCGGATTCTTCTTGGTGACGTAGAAATAGCCCGTGTCGGCGGAGGACAGGAGCTTGATCTTCAGGGTGGCGGGCTTGGCCATCGTGGATCTCTATCGATGAAAGTCGGGGAATTCGGAAGCGGCACCATAGCCGCGAACGCTCCCAAGTCAAGCCGGGCCCTCAATAGATCAGCGTCCCGTCCTTGCGGTAGTAGTGGCCCTGGCCGTCGGCCCCGCGCTCCCATTTCAGGTCGTCGTCGGGATAGGTGACGGCATCCTCCGGCGTGCTGTCGCCCACCTCCAGATAGACCACGTCCTCCTGCGAGCGGTTGACCAGGTGATGCGCATTGCCGGTGCCGGCGGGGAAGCCCGCGCACATGCCCGGCGCGAGCTCGGTCTCGCCCTCGTCGGTGACCAGCGTCGGGTGGCCCTGCAGCACGTAGAGAAACTCGTCCTGCTTCGGATGCGCGTGCCGGAAACTGGAGACGCCGCCGGGCACGATCCGGGTCAGGTTCACCCCGAAATTCTTCAGGCCGAAGACAGGGCCGAGCTTGCGCTTCTCGCGGCCCGCGAACCGGGCGTCGAGATCGGGCGGCAGCGCGGGGAGTTCGACCGGGAGAACCTCGGCGGCGGCGATGGCGATGGGCTTCTTCGTCATGGGGAGGAGTCTATGGGGCGGCGGCGCTCCGGGCCAGACCCCTCGCGCAGGGCGCTCGCTTCGAATCCGCTATAAGAAGCCGGCGTGCCGTCACCGGCGCCGTGGCCGGAAGAAGAAACCGATCTGGAGGAAACGAGGATGTCGGACCTGGACGAATTCGGGCTGACGGACGAGCAGAAGCTGATCCGCCGCAACGTGGCCGAGATGATGGCCCGCGTCCTGCCGGCGGCCGAGATCCGCCGGCTCGACGCGGCCTCCGAGTTCCCGCATGCGGCCTTCAATGCGCTCGCCGAGGCGGGCTACCTGGCGCTGCCCTATGATCCCGCCTATGGCGGCATGGGCGGCAGCCGCAAGGACCTGGTGATCCTGATCGAGGCGCTGGCCCGGCACTACGGCGGCGCCGCCTCCTGCTATCTGCCGACCGTCGTCTATGGCGGCATGCACCTGCAGATGACGGCGGGCGAGGACCTGCGCCGGCGCTACCTGCCGGAGATCTGCGCCGGGCGCCTGAAATCGGCCATCGCGCTGTCCGAGCCCGATACCGGCTCGGATGCCTCCGGCATCAAGACCCGGGCGGTGCGGGAGGGCAACGGCTATCGGCTGACCGGCCAGAAGCTCTACATCACCGCCGCGCATGTCGCCGACTACCTGATGGTGGTGGCGAAGACCGATGCCGAGGCCCGGCACAAGGGCGTCACGCTGTTCTGGGTCGATGCGCGCTCGCCCGGCATCACCATGCGCCCGGTCGACACGCTCGGCCGGCGCACCACGCACCCGAACGAGATCTTCTTCGACGGCGTCTTCGTGCCCGCCGACCATGTGATCGGGACAGAGAACAAGGGCTGGGCCGGGCTGATGAAGGGGCTGAACCTCGAGCGCCTCTGCCTCGCCGCCCAGGCCTGCGGCAACATGCACTGGGCGATCGAATACGCGAAGGCCTTCGCCCTCGAACGCCGCCAGTTCGGCCAGCCGATCTCGAAGTTCCAGGCGATCCAGCACAAGTTCGCCGAGATGCGCATCATGCTGAAGGGCACCCAGGCGCTGGCCTATCGCCTGGCCGACATGCTGGATGCCGGCCTCGACCCGGTCGAGGAGACCGCGATCGCCAAGATCATGGGCACCGACGGCGAGTTCAAATGCGCCCACCTCGCCATGGAGATCATGGGCGGCGCCGGCTACACCATGGCGCATGACATCCAGCGCCTGTTCCGCGACGTGCGCGTCGGCTCCATCGGCGGCGGCACCAACGACATCCAGCGCAACACCATCGCCAAGATGATCGGCCTGTAAGTCGGGAAGCGTCCGCATGAACCTCGCCAAGCCCCGCCTCGATCTCGGTCTCTACACCAACCGGCTGGAGCCGATGCTGGCCTTCTGGCAAGGCGAGGTGGGGCTGCCCTTCGACCACATGCTGCCCTTGGGCGGCGGGGCGCGGCAGCATCGCCACGACCTCCTGGGCTCGGTCCTGAAGATCAACCACACGCGCGAACCGGTAGCGGAAGGGCCGCCCTCGGGCTATCGCGAACTCATGATCGCCCGCGAGGGGCTCGCCGCGCCGCTGCGTCTCGCCGACCCGGACGGCAACCCGGTCACCCTGGTGCCGCCCGGCCATCTCGGCATCGGCCGCATCGGCATCCGCGTCGGCGCGCGTGATCTCGCCGCCCAGCGGCATTTCTACGGCACCGCGCTCGAACTGCCGGCCGAGGGCGAGGGCTTCCGCTGCGGCGACAGCCTGCTCCTGCCCGAGGCCGATCCGGCCGCCACGACGGACCCGGTGATGAACGCCTGCGGCTACCGCTATCTCACCATCCAGGTCTTCAAGGTGGATGACGAGCATGCCGGCATCCTCGCCCGCGGCGGCCGCGAAGGCCGGGCCCCGCGGACGCTGGGTGAAACCGCCCGCATCTCCTTCGTCCGCGACCCCGACGGCAACTGGATCGAGATCTCCCAGCGCGCCTCGCTCACCGGTTCCCTGGCGTGACCGCTGAAGAAGGTTTTGACGTGGCACCGAAGAGCGCCGGTCCCGACGAGCAGCAACTGGAGGCGCGAGAAGTTCAAAATCTCGCCTGCGCGAGGATCGCGAGAGAGGTTGCCAGCAAACACCCCGGCTTGATGATCGATAGCGAGACCGTGACCAGATGCGCGAGCTTCGGATACGTCTTCCGATACGAGATGATAGCCGAGATGGAAGACGATGGTCCCGGACGTCATCGCGTTCGCCAGATCTTGGTGCTTTCAACAAAGGATGAGAGCGGCTTCCTTCTCGCTTCCTATCCGGACGGCATGCTGCCTTAGGAGGCGAGGCTCGTGACGATGCCGGGTTGACCGCGTGAAATATGCCAACGAGGTGGAAGGCCGCTATTCCGGCCACTCCCCGCGGATCTGCCTCTGATAGGCGAGCGGATCGATCGCCATAGGCACCTTGCCCGAAAATTGGTTGAGATCGACGGATTGCCCAGGCCGATCGGCGAGATCGAGCAGGCGTTCGATCTCCAGCCAATCGGCATAGTCGATTTGGACCGCTACCGGCTGGTTTGCCGCATCGACGATGAGCTTGCGGTTGATCTTGGACATCGTCGCATTCTAGCTGAGGATTTGAGGATTCGTCATCGGAGGGCCGGGCTGGTCGTTTAAGCCGTCGATCACGGCACTACCCCCACGGCCATATATCCAAAAGAGAATGCGGGGCGTTCCAACTTTCGAACGCCATCCGCAACCGCTTCCTCCACCATCCGCGGTTCAGGAGATCAAAGCACCCGCTTCATTTCCGAGAAGTCGCCTTGCGCCTCGATCGTGACGGTCACGTCCTTGCTGGAGCGGTTGCGCCAGAACCACCCGTGACTGCCGTCGAATTTCGCTTCCAGGACGCCCTTGTCCGCATCGGTGGACCGGCCCTTCTTGTAGCTGTGCGATGACTTCGGCTCGCTGCTCGAATCCCCGTGCAGGTCGTAGTTGACCGGGCCGCCGGCCGCCGTCCAGGAATAGGTCGCCTTGCTTCCCTTCTTCATCACGAGCTTGATTTCGGCCCCCTGATTGGGCTTCAAGGTCACGCTCATCTTGTCCGACTTGCCGGGAAGCGCCTGGGCCTGGGCGCTCCCGATCAGCAGTTGCGACACGATCGTCCCGAACAGGCTCGAGCGTTTGTCCGTGCCCGTGGCGGGCGCGTGATCCGCCTCCGCTTCCCTTGCCAGCTGCTGCTTGATCTCGCCCATCTCGGTGAGGCCGGTGAACCTTCCGATGCCGGTCGGATCCGCGCCGTACTCGGCCGGAAGGACGACGCCGACGGCGAGCAAGGCGGCGACGGCGACGGCGACGACGGTCGAGGTGAACAGCCGCGCGCGGCTGGGAAGGTCGGCTTTCGTGAACTTCGCGTTGTGCATCTGTTGTCTCCTGAAGGATGGGCGGGGTCGGAACGCGCGCTTCGGTTCGCGCTGATCGCCTTCGGATCGAAGTGCGGGCGTCACTGACCGGCCGGCACGGCCCCTGGCCCTCCGATGCCGAAGAACTGACCCAGCTCCGAGGGCCGGATTCCGTATTCGCTCGGCAGCACGATGAACACGAGGATGAGGGCCGCGGCGATCATCGACATCAGGGTTGCGCGAAGAAGCTGCGCGCTGGTCGGCAGGTCGACCTGTTGCGTGGGCGGCGTATCGGACACGACGCGCTCCCCGATCAATTGACGGCATAGCCGGTGAGTTGATAGCCGATCAGCACGAAGCCGGCGGTCATCATCACGACATTTGCGGCAAAGGCGTGGCGCAGGAAATTCGGCGCCCGCCGCCAATAGCCCATCACGATCAGGATCGCGGCGAGGGCCAGCAACTGCCCGATCTCCACGCCGACATTGAAGGCGAGCAGGTTGGGCAGAAGCCCGTCGGCGGCGATCTCGTATTCCAGGATCTTGGTCGCGAGGCCCAGGCCGTGGATGAAGCCGAAGACGAGGGTTGCGAGCTTGGTGTCGGGCTGCACGCCGAACCAGCGCTGGAAGGCGCCGAGATTGTCGAGTGCCTTGTAGACCACCGAAAAGCCGATCACTGCGTCGACCAGGTAGGAATTCACGTTCCAGCTGAAATAGACGCCGAGCAGCATCGTGGTCGAATGCCCGAAGGCGAACAGGCTGACATAAACCGCGATGTGCCTGAGGCGGTACAGGAAGAAGATCACACCGAACAGGAACAACAGGTGATCGTAGCCGGTCACCATGTGCTTGGCGCCGAGGTAGAGGAAGGGGATGAGATGGACCCCCGTGATCTCCTGGATGTAGCCCTTGTCGCCCTCGGCAACCGCATGGGCAAAAGCCTCCGTCGCCCCCATCGACAGGACGGCAAGGAGGACGAGGATCTGTGCTTGGGCGCGCCAAGCGGCGGACGATGCAATCAGGACCGGCATGTGGATTTCCAAGGATGACGCTGCGCGATGACGAAGGAGGCGGGCGCCTGTCCCATGCTGTCCCGCCTCGGGTACGGTCTCGGACCCATGAGACTCGAACCGGGAACTCGCTTGACGATATCCCCTCCAGGGGGATAGGAAAAGCGTCATGTCAGAGCCGCATCTGCACGAGACCCATCCCGATGTCGCCAAGCGCCTGAAGCGGGCGGAAGGTCATCTTCGCAGCATCATCGACATGATCGCGGCCGGCCGGCCCTGCCTCGACCTTGCCCAGCAGCTGCACGCAGTCGAGAAGGCGATCACCCAGGCGAAGAAGACGCTGATCCAGGATCATCTCGACCATTGCCTCGAACACGCGGTCGGTCAGCCGCCGCGGGAGCAGCGCCGCTCGCTCGACGATTTCAGGGAGATCACAAAATACCTGTGACGGCCGGATGCCATCCTTCGCCGACCTGATCCAACAGGGGGCCGCCCACGCCTGGCTGTTCATGCCGGGCGCCGTCCTGCTCGGCGCCCTGCACGGGCTCGAGCCGGGACACTCGAAGACGATGATGGCGGCCTTCATCGTCGCCATCCGCGGCACGGTCGGCCAGGCCGTGCTTCTCGGTCTGGCGGCCACGGTCTCGCACACCGCCGTCGTCTGGCTGATTGCCCTCGGCGGCATGTATCTCTGGCGCGATATGGCGCCGGAAGCCCTGGAACCGTGGTTCCAGCTGGCCGCTGGCCTGATCGTGATCGGTATCGCGCTATGGATGCTGGCCCGCACGCGCGCGGATCGGCGCCGCGCGCAGGCGGCCGGCGCGCGGCATCCGCATTCACATGCGGGCCATTCTCACGCAGGCCATGACGACACGCGGCATCTCGACGCCGGGTACGGCATGCTCCGGGTGTCGATCCACGAGGATGGGGTGCCGCCGCGCTGGCGGCTGCGGAGCGAAACCGGGCAGGCGTGGTCCGCCCGGGATGTGCGCATCACCACCGAGCGGCCCGACGGGGCGGTCCAGGCCTTCGCCTTCGCCGACCGTGGCGGCTATCTGGAATCCATCGACGCGATTCCCGAACCGCATCAGTTCATGGCCAGGGTCCGGCTGGGCCACGGCGATCATGTGCATGACTACGATCTCGCCTATGTCGAAGGCGAAGGTCATGATCACATCCACGAGGAAATGCGCGGCCTCGCGGTGGCGACCGATGACTATCAGGACGCCCACGAACTGGCGCATGCGAACGACATCCGCCGAACCTTCACCGATCGCAACGTCACCACCGGTCAGATCGTCCTCTTCGGCCTGACCGGTGGCCTGATCCCTTGCCCGGCGGCGATCACGGTGCTGCTGCTCTGCCTGCAGCTGAAGGAAATCCCTCTCGGCGCCGTCCTTGTTCTCTGCTTCTCGATCGGCCTTGCCCTGACGCTGGTGACGGTCGGGGCTCTCGCCGCCTACAGCGTGCGGCAGGTGTCGCGGCGGGCAGGCTGGTTTTCCGCGGTCGCGCGCAGGGCGCCTTATTTGTCCAGCGCCCTCATCATCCTGGTCGGCTTCTATATGTGCGCGCACGGCTTGTCGGTCCTGGCCGGCTGATCGCGGACCGCGCATTGACGGACATCTCGTCGATGCGCGCGGAACGAGGCCGGCGGCGAGGTTGCTCGCTACCGGCCGCCAATAACACGCAGAATTGATGTAAATAAAATCTAATAACAGTGCTAAGCTTAACTCGCTTGGCCCGCGGGGCCGTTTCCGGTCACATCGCGTCCTCAGTCGCACATTGGGCAGGAGACACGGATGAATATCGGCCGATGGTCCAGGATCGCCACCGCCGCGATGGCGGGCGTCTTCTGGTCGCTGGCGGCGCAGGCGAGCGATTTCCTCGTCAGCACCGACTGGCTGGAAAAGAACATCGCCAACCCGAAGGTCCGGGTGATCGAGGTCAGCGTCAATCCCGGCCTCTACGAGCGCGGCCACATCCCGGGCGCGGTGAACGTCTCCTGGCACAACGACCTGGTCGATCGCGTCCAGCGCGACATCGTCAGCAAGCCGAATTTCGAGACCCTGCTGCGGGCCGCGGGCGTCGGCGAGGACACCACGGTCATTCTCTACGGCGACACCAACAACTGGTTCGCCGCCTGGGGCGCCTGGATCTTCGACGTCTATGGCGTGTCGAACGTGAAGCTGCTGGACGGCGGCCGCCGCAAGTGGGAGGCGGAGAATCGCCCGCTCTCGACCCAGGCGAGGACCTACCCGGCCAGCAGCATCTCGGTGAAGTCGGCGAACCCGGCCCTCCGCGCGCGCCTGACCGACGTGGTCGCGGTGGCCGAGAAGAAGGCCGATGTGGCGCTGGTCGACATCCGCTCGCCCGACGAATATTCGGGCAAGGTGATCGCCCCGCAGGGCGTGCAGGAACTGGCCGTGCGCGCGGGCCATGTCCCGGGCGCGGTCAATGTCCCCTGGGGCAGCGCGGTGGCCGAGGACGGCACCTTCAAGCCGGTCGAGGAACTGCGGAAGATCTACGCCGCAAAGGGGGTCGACGGCAGCAAGCCGGTGATCACCTATTGCCGCATCGGCGAGCGCTCCAGCCACACCTGGTTCGCGCTGAAGAAGCTGCTCGGCTACGACGTGCGCAACTACGACGGGTCCTGGACCGAATACGGCAATGCCGTGGGCGTGCCGGTCGTCAATCTGGCGGGTACGGTCTGGACCGGGAAGTAACCGCCCTCCAGTCCAGCGAAGAGGGGGCGCGCGGGAAACCGCGCGCCCTTCGATATTGACCCTGTCCCTGCCTCCCGCCCGCCGCCTTGCAGGCGCACTCTTGGTCCTCGCCGCCGTCGTCGCGGTGGCCATGCTGCTGCCGACCCGCGCCGCCGATGGCCGGCCGCTGCCGCTCTCCTGGCTGTTCGGTGCCGCCTTCGGGCTGCTGCTCCAGCGATCCCGCTTCTGCTTCTTCTGCGTCACCCGCGATTTCCTCGACCGGCGCGATGCGCGCGGGCTGCTCGGCATTCTCGCCGCCCTCGCCGTCGGCACGCTGGGCTATGCCGTGGTGTTCGGGGCCTGGCTGCCGGTTCCGGCCTTTCCGCGCCTGCCGCCCGACGCCCATATCGGCCCGGTCAGTCTCGCGCTGCTCGCGGGCGCGCTCGCTTTCGGCCTCGGCATGGCGCTGTCGGGCTCCTGCATCAGCGCGCATCTCTACCGGCTGGGCGAAGGCTCGCTCGCCTCCCCGCTGGCGCTGCTCGGCGCCCTCGCGGGCTTCGGCCTCGGCTTCATCAGCTGGAACACACTCTATCTCCGCGCCATCCAGGAGGCGCCGACATCCTGGCTGCCGCACAGCCTGGGTTACGGGGGCTGGACCGGGCTGCAGCTCGCCGTCCTCGGCGTGCTCGCTCTCCTCCTGCTGCGTTTCGGCCGTCCGGCCGAAGCCGCGCCCGACGGCCGCTGGCCCGCTTATCTGGGCGGCATCCTGATCGGCTTTCTGGGTGTGCTCGCCTATCTCCGGCTCGGCCCTCTCGGCGTCACCGCCGAGATCGGCAGCATCGCGCGCACCGCCGCGGCGTCGCTCCATCTGCTTCCTCCTCGGATCGAAGGGCTGGACGGGTTCGCCGGCTGCGCGACGGCGGTGAAGGAGACGCTGCTCTCCCGCAATGGCGTCTTCGTGCTCGGCCTCGTCCTCGGCGCCTTCGGCGCTGCCCTCTATGCCGGCGATTTCCGGCCTCGCCTGCCTTCGGCGGGCGAGGCCCTGCGCGCCCTCGCCGGCGGCGTGCTGATGGGCTGGGGCGCCATGGTCTCGCTCGGCTGCACCGTGGGCGTCCTGCTCTCGGGCATCATGGCCGGGGCCGCGTCCGGCTGGGTCTTCGCCGCCATCTGCTTCACCGGCGTCTGGGCGGGATGGCGGGCGCGGCAGCGGCTAGGCTGGGTCTGAGACGGCCGTGTTGCGTGGTCAAGGCCGATGCTGGTTCAAGGCTGGCGAATCTCTGGCGATCACGGATGCTTGCGCGGAACTGCACTTCCGGTGCGGCGCCCCTCTATTCCCTCTTTAAGGGAATGTAGGGGCGTGCTATCATAGACATTCTCGCTTCATGCTTGAACGAGAAAGCTCCTGGACAGTGTGCGGAGGGACCATGACGCGGGCGGTAGGAGGCGGAACCGGGCTTCCGCCTCGCCGGAAGCCCAGTTCCGCGTGCATATTCATGTACAATTCATAAGCTTTTGATCCGGCTGGATAAACTACCGTTCGCGCCGCAATCTAAGAATCGGAGGAAGTTTCGCTCCAGAATCCCTTCAGCCGAGCGCCACCCGCGCCGGGTAGAGCGGCACGCCGGCCACATCGGCGCGGGCGCGGAACACGGTGCCGCAATTCTCCTTCGGTCCGCCGCGCGAGCCGGTGACGACATAGAGGTCGCGGCCGTCCGCCCCGCCGAAGCAGAGGCTGGTCACCATCGGCAGCGGCACACTTAAGTTCTTCCGGTGGCTGCCGTCCGGGTTGAACACGGCGACCCGGCCGCCATGCGCGTCCGCGACCCAGACGGAACCGTCGGCCGCCACTTTCAGCCCGTCGGCGACGCCGTTCTCGCCGAGCGAGCAGAATTTCCGGTACGGCCCGACCGACCCGTCGGGCTTCACGTCATAGACCCGCACCATCCCGCCGCGGGCATCGGAGTGATAGAGCCGGGTTCCGTCGGGGGAAAAGCCGAGCCCGTTGGTGAGCATGATCCCGTCCGAAATCGTGCGGACCGACCCGTCGATGTCGATGACGTGCAGGTGGCCGGGCTTCGGTTCGCCGCCGCCGAAGACGACATAGGCGAGCGAGCCGACATAGATGCGCCCCGTCTTGTCGGTGGTGAGGTCGTTGAAGCCGATCGCTTCCGGCGTCACCTCCTTGGTGAGCAGCGTCTTCCCCTCCTGGCCGGAAAGCCCGGCGAAGACGATGTCGCGCCCGCCCAGCACCAGGCCGCCCTCGGCGTGCAGCGCCATGCCGCCGATGCCCTTCCGCTTCGGCACCACCTGGGTGACCTGGTCCTTCAGGTCGAGCAGGAAGACGCCGCCGTTCAGCACGTCGGAGAAATAGAGCCCCTTGGCCGGATCCCAGACCGGACCCTCGATCAGGCCATAGCCGGTCGCCACCTCTTGCATGCGCGTTTCCTTCCCATCGTTGTCGCTCGGTTACTTGGTGCCCGGGCCGACGCGCCAGCCGGCATTGGCCTTGCGGCCGATGCGCCCGGCCTGGACCATCTGCTTCAGGAGCGGCCGCGGCCGGAAGCGCTCGCCGTAGGAATCCTGCATGATCGCCTGCGCCTGCAGCGTCAGCGAATTGGTCACCGCGTCCATCAGCTCGAACGGGCCCATCGGATGCCCGAGGCCGAGGCGGCAGGCGGTATCGAGTTCCTCGGCGGTCACCACCTCTTCCTCGACCAGGCGCACCGCCTCGATCAGGAAGGCGTGCAGCACGCGGTTGACGGCGAAGCCGGCCACGTCCTTCACCCGGATCGCCACCTTGCCCGCGCCCTCGGCCAGCCGGAAGGCGGTGGCGATGGCGGCCTCGGAGGTATCGAAGGCGGGGATCACCTCGACCAGCTTCATCCGGCTGACCGGCGAGAAGTAATGCGTGCCGAGGAAGTTCGGCCGGCGTTCGGGGCCGACGTAGGAGGCGAGCGTCGAGATCGGAATGGTCGAGGTGTTGGTGGCGAAGACGGCAGCCTTCTTCACGATCTTGTCGAGCTTGCCCCAGATCTCGGCCTTCACCTTCTCGTCCTCGAACACCGCTTCGACCACGAGGTCCGAATCGGCAAGATCGGCCATCTTGATGGTCGGGCGGATACGGTTCAGCGTGCCCGCGGTATCGGCCTCCTTGAAATGGCCCCGTGTCACGCCCTTCGAGAGGATGTCGGCGAGGCGGGTCTTCGCCTTGCCGAGCGCCTCGTCGCTGGTATCGGTCAGCATGACGGGGTGGCCCGCCATCGCGTAGACCAGCGCGATCTCCGCCCCCATCAGGCCGGCACCGATCACGCTTACTTTTTCAGGCTTGGTCGCCATTGATTTTTCCCCGTGTCCTGGAGCTGCGTTCCATCCGGTTTCAACTTAGCACGGCGATCGGGCAGGGTTGATCGGAGACGGGTTGTGCTAACCTCCGCACCGCTTTTGGTCGCGGGAGGAAAAAAATATGGCCGGTCCCTTGGCGGGCGTGCGGATTCTGGATTGTACCTCGGTGGTGCTCGGCCCCTGGGCGGCGCAGCAGTTGGGCGATCTCGGCGCCGATGTGATCAAGATCGAGCCCCCGGAAGGCGACACCACCCGCCAGCTCGGTCCCAGGCGCAATCCCGGCATGGCGGCCTTCTATCTCGGCTGCAACCGCAACAAGCGCAGCATCGTGCTGGATCTGAAGAAGGACGACGGGCGCAAGGCGTTGTTCAAGCTGGCCGAAACCGCCGATGTCCTGATGCACAACTACCGGCCCGAGCCGGCGGCGCGGCTCGGCGTCTCCTACGAGGCCTTGGCGAAGATCAATCCGCGCCTCATCTATCTCGCCACCTACGGCTATCGCGCCGACGGGCCGATGGGGCCGAAGGCCGCCTATGACGACATCATCCAGGCCGCTTCGGGCATGGCCTCGCTGCAGACCGTGGTGGCCGGCGCGCCGCGCTTCCTGCCCACCATCGTCGCCGACAAGACGAGCTCCAACGGCGTGGTCGCCGCCGTGCTGGCCGCCCTCTACGAGCGCGAGAAGTCCGGCCAGGGCCAGGCGATCGAAGTCCCGATGTTCGAGACCCTGGTCGCCTATGTCATGGTCGAGCATCTCTATGGCGAGACCTTTCGTCCGGCGGCCCCCGAAGGCGCCGGCTATCGCCGGCTCCTGAACAAGGAGCGCCGGCCCTATCCCTCGAAGGACGGCTTTTTCGCGCTCCTGCCCTACACGGATGCGAACTGGAGGGAATTCACCGAGCTGGTCGGCCGCTCCGACATCATGGCCGATCCGCGCTTCGCCTCGCTCGCGACCCGGCTCGCCAATATCGAGGTCGTCTATGCGACCCTGGCCGAGATCTGCGCCACGCGCACCAACGCCGAATGGATCGCCTTGCTGAAGCCCTCCAATATTCCGCATGGGCCGGTGCAGACGCTGGAAGACCTGCTGCATGACGAGCAGCTCGAGGCGACCGGCTTCTGGAAGGAGGTCGAGCACCCGACCGAGGGACCGATCCGCATGACGGACATCCCGCCACGCTTCAGCCGCACCAAGCCGGAGGTGCGGCGCCTGCAGCCGAATCTCGGGGAACACAGCCGGGAAATCCTGGCCGAGGCGGGCTATGGCGAAGGTGAGATCGAAGCGCTGCTGGCCTCCGGGGCGACGCGGGAAGGAAGAAAAGCTTAGGCGCCGGGCGCGGTGGCGTCGCGGCCGAGTTTGTCCGCGATGGCCTGCCGCGCCGCCAGGACGAGTTCGGCACAGATGGGGATGCCGAGCGATCGGATTTCCTGCATCAGGGCGAGAAGGATGTGATCGATGCCGACGGCGGCTTCTTCCCGCGGCACGGCGGGCGCGGCGAAAGGATCATGCGCCTGTGCAGATCCGTCCTCCGGGTCATGATCCGGTGGCCCATCTGCGGGTGAGTAGTAATTCATTTATTGACGACCTTGATCTATAGTCCAGACGGATCGCGACGACAGCCTGTCGCAAGAATATCATCCGGGCCTTTTCGACAACCTCGACTAAAATTGCGCAACCGAAGTGCATAGACGAACTTCCCTGCAAGCCCCGCCCGACTGGGACGACCTGCGCTACTTCCTGGCGATCGCCCGGGCGGGCAGTTTCACCAAGGCGGCGGCCATCCTCGCCACCACGCAGTCGACCGTGGGCCGGCGCCTGCACGGGCTCGAGCGGCGCCTGGGCGCCAAGCTGTTCTATCGCCGCTACGACGGCATGCGCATCACCCCGGTCGGCCGCGAGGTCCTGGCCCGGGTGGAGGCGATGGAACGCCTGGCGGCCGAGGCCGAACGCACCCTCGCCGGCGTGGACCAGGAACTGGAAGGCGTGGTGAAGATCGCCACCACCGAGGGGATCGGCAGTTTCTGGCTGACCCCCCGGCTCGGCGAGTTCCAGAACCGCTTCCCCAAGGTGATCGTCGAGGTGCTGACGGGTAACGCGGTGGTCGATCTGGCGGCGCGCGATGCCGATCTCGCCATCCGCCTGGCCCGCCCGACCGATGCGAAGCTCGTGGGCATAGCCGTCGGGCGCATGCGTTTCGGCCTGTTCTGCGCCCAGGGCTATATCGACGAATTCGGTCTTCCCGGTTCGCTCGAGGAGATCGCGATCCGGCATCGGGTGGTGGACCAGCCGCCCTACCGCGCCTTTCCGCCCTGGGCCTCGTTCCTGGACCGGCGGCCGAACGTCGTGTTCCGTTCGAACTCCTCGATCGCCTTCACCCATGCGATCACCGCCGGGCGGGGCATCGGTCTCCTGCCGCTGTTCAGCCGCTTCACGGCGCCGGGGCTGATCAGGCTGCCGATCAGCTTCGACTTCGAGCAGCCGATCTGGCTGGTCTCACACCTCGAGACCAACCGCAACGCGCGGACCCGGGCCCTGTGGGAGCACGTGAAATCGTTGTTCCAGCGCGACCAGGCGGAGTGGTTCTCCTAATCGGCCTGGCTCGACAGCGGCGGTGTCACGCTTTCGAGCGGCTGCCGCTCGGCCTTGATCCCCATGATCGCCTCGAGGATCGCCGCGGCCAGCATGAGCCCGGCCGCGATCAGATAGCCGATCAGGATGCTCGACCGCTCGCCGGTATCGATCAGCCTGCCGAAGATCCACGGTCCGGCGACGCCGCCGACGCCGGTGCCGAAGGCATAGAAGAGCGAAATGGCATTGGCCCGGATCTCGATCGGAAACACTTCGCCCACGGTGAGATAGGCGGCACTCGCCGCGGCCGAGGCGAAGAAGAAGATCAAGGACCAGGCGAAGGTCTGTGACCAGGCGCTGAGGATCCCGGCCTGGAACAGGAAGCCGGTGATGGCGAGGAGTATGCCGGACAGCGCGTAGCAGCCGGCGATCATCGGCTTGCGGCCCCATTCGTCGAACAGTTTGCCCAGGAGCAGCGGCCCGAGGAAGTTGCCGGCGGCGAAGAACAGGATGTGCCAGCCCACGCCTTCCGCCTTCACGCCGTAGAAGTTCGCCAGGATCAGCGCATAGGTGAAGAAGATGGTGTTGTAGAGGAATGCCTGCGATCCCATCAGCACGACGCAGAGGAAGGTCCTGCTCGGATAGCGCCTGAACAGCGTGTGCATGATGATGCCGAAACTCGCCCGGACCGGCCGGTGCACCTCCAAATGTCCCGCCTCCGCGGCTACAAGGTCCGCCGGCATGCGTCTCTCTATATCGACGGTGATGGCTTCGGCTTCCTCCAGCCGGCCGTGCACCATCAGCCAGCGCGGGCTTTCGGGCAGGAAGCGCCGCAGCCACAGGACGGCGAGGCCGAGCACCGCGCCGGAGAAGAAGGCGATCCGCCAGCCTGTGTCGGCACCGAAGAAGTCGGGGTCGAGCAGGACGATGGACATCCCGGCGCCGAGTGCCGCCCCGGCCCAGAAGCTGCCGTTGATGGCGAGGTCGGTGCGGCCGCGATAACGCGCCGGGATCAGCTCCTGGATCGCCGAATTGATGGCCGAATACTCGCCCCCGATCCCTGCACCGGTGAGGAATCGGAACAGGCAGAAGGACCACAGGTCCCAGGAGAAGGCGGTCGCCGCGGTGGCGACGAGGTAGAGGCCGAGGGTGACGGTGAAGAGCCTCTTCCGCCCGAAGCGGTCGGCGAGGAAACCGAAGACGATCGCTCCCGAAACGGCGCCGAGTAGATAGAAGCTCGCCGCCAGCCCGACCTCGCCGGCGCTGAGGCCGAGCGCCTCCGGGTCGGCCAGCGCGGCGCCGAGCGTCCCGGCCAGCGTCACCTCCAGCCCGTCCAGCACCCAGGTCACGCCGAGCGCGGTCGCGACGAGCGTATGGAAGCGGCTCCAGGGCAGGCGATCCAAACGCTGGGGGATGTCTGAGCGCGGGGCGGAAGCGGCCATGAAGCCCCTATCGCCGCGCCGGGTACTTTGTTCCCGCGGGCTCAGCCCGGACCACGCCACTCCACTTTGAGATCATGCAGGTCCTCGACCGGGAGCGGCGCCGGAATCTCCGCCACCGTGCCGATATAGAGATAGCCGACCACGTCATGGTCTTCCTCGAAGCCGAGGGCGGATTTCACCCTCGGGTCGTAGCAGTTCGTGCCGGTCAGCCACATGGCGCCGTAGCCGAGCGCGAAGGCCGCGAGAAGGATGTTCTGCGCCGCTGCGCCGGCCGCCAGGGTCTGGTCGATCGCCCGCACCGTGGCGTGTTCGCGGATCACGCGCGCCCCCACCGCCAGAACGACCGGGGCGCGCATCGGCTTCGCCCGTTCCTTGTCGATCTCGGCCGCATTGGCGCCCGGATCACGAAGCGCGCGCGCCTCGGCGAAGACTTGGCCGAGCCGCGCCCGCGCCTCGCCCCGGATGACGACGAATCGCCAGGGGCGCAGCCGTCCGTGGTCGGCGGCGCGGGCGCCGGCCTTCAGCATCAGGTCTATCTCGGTATCGTCCGGTCCCGGTCCGCCCATCAGCCTGGGCGAGACGGAACGGCGGTTCAACAGCAACTGGATGGCGGTCACGGCGCGGTCACCTTGCGAAGGGGAAAGACGAAGCGGGCCGGCCGGCCCGGTTCGGGCTCGATCAGGCAATGCATGCCGCCGATGAAGAGAAGGAGGGCGAGGCCGGGCAACAGGACCAGGGCCGGATGATCGAACAGGAGGAAGCGGTATTCGAACAGCATGGCGCCCCAGTCCGGCGTGCCGCTGTCCGCGCCGAGGCCGAGGAAGGCGAGGGCCGCGTAGTTCATCGCGATATGCCCGACATGCCCTGCGAGGCTGGTGACCACCGGGGGCAGCACGGCGGGCAGCACGTGCCGCCGGGCGATCCCGATGCCCGGTGCGCCGAGTGCCTCCGCCGCTTTCACATAGGGTTCGCGGAGCGCGGCGGTGGCAAGTCCGTGGACCATGATCGCGGTGCTGCCGGCGCCCGCGATGCCGAGGCCGACGGCGATCGACCACGGCGCGAAACCCAGCACCGCCGCCACCAGGATGGCGATCACCAGTTCCGGCATGATGGCGGCGAGGTCGGCCGCGCGGAGCGCCACGAAGCGGAATCCCGGCGGCGCGAAGGTGGCGAAGAGGCCGAGCGCCAGTCCGCCGGCCAGCGCTATGGCCGCCGCCAGCACCGTTGCCGACATCACCCGCCAGCCGCCGGCGGCGAGCCGGGCGAACAGGTCACGCCCCAGATGGTCGGTCCCGAGCCAGTGTTCGGCACCGGGTCCGGCGTGCCGCTGAGCCAGGTCGATCGCGTGGATATCGTGCGCGGCGATCAGCATGCCGCCCAGCGACAGCCCGAGGATCGCGGCGACGGCGATGAGTCCGATCAGGCGACGCATGCGACCGGCCGGGGGTCGAGGCGATTGCGGATCAGCTCGGCAGCGCCATGCACCGCCAGCATCAGCACCGCGACGCCCATCACGTATACGCGCAGCACGGCATGGTCGCGGGTGGCGACGCTTTCGACTACCAGCTGGCTCAGGCCCGGTACGGCGAAGGCGACTTCCATCACCGTGGTGCCGCCGACGATCCAGGCCATCTGCGGTGTCAATGCGGCGAGGAGGGCCAGTAGAACCGGCTTGCCGGCGTGGCGGCGAAGCGCCTGGCCACGGCGCAGACCCTTCGCCAGCGCGGTGCGGAGATAGGCCTCCTCGCCCGCGGCGCGGAAGGCATTTCGGACGATGCGCGTCAGCGGCGCCAGGGCATACAGCCCGACCAGCAGCGCCGGTAGCGCCACCCGTTCCGCCGGCGCGCCGGTATAAACGTCGAGCAGGCGCAACTGCGCCGACACCAGCCAGGCTGCGAGGATCGCCACCAGGAAGGAAGGCGCGGTCTGCGCGCCGATGGTGAACAGGCGGGTGAGGCGGTCGGCGGCACCGTTCGGCCGCCGCGCCGCGGCGAAACCGAGCGGCAGGCACAGGATAGCGGCGAGCAGGATGCCGCCGCCGCCGATGGCCAGCGACCAGGGGAGGCGCGGGGCGATCTCCTGCGCCACCGGCCGGCCGGTGCGCAGCGACAGGCCCCAGTCGCCGCTGGCGAAGCCCATCACCCAGCGCGCATATTGCGGGACAAGCCCGTCGTCCATGCGCCACTCGGCGCGAAGCGACGCCGCGTTCTCGGGCGTGGCTGCCTGATTCCGCTCGGTCAGCGCCAGCAGCGCCGGATCGCCCGGCATCATCACGGGCAGTAGGAAGACGACGAGGCTCGCCAGCCACAGCAGAAACAGCGTGCGGAGAAGGGATGTCATATTACCCACTCCCTTCGGGAGAAGGCGCTCGAACGGCGGATGGGCAGCGCCTCTTCAGCCGCGCGACTTCCGCGCGGACGCCACCCCCGATCCGGCGGCGCGCGCCACTTTCCCCCGCAAGGAGAAGGAAGAAGGTGGCGGCTTTCGCTCATAGTCCGAAGTCGGCGCGGATGACGTGGTAGTCCGCGCCCCACGGCCGGTAGCCGGCCATCTTCGGGCCGAGCCCGACATGCCAGGCGGGGGTCAGCAGGTAGGAGACGGGCGCCGACCTGAAGATCTCCCGCTGCACATCGGCCGTCGCCGCTACGCGCTCCGGCCCCACCGCAGTGCCGGCGAGCCGGTCGAGCAGGCGGTCGACCTCGGGCGAGGAGAAGCCGGTGTAGTTGTTGCCCGCGCCCGTCCGGAAGAATCCGTTCAGGAAGAAGCCGGGATCGCCCGCCGGCAGCGTATGCACGGCCCAGAGCAGCAGGTCGAAGTCGCCGGAGGAGGACACCGGGCCGGCCTGCTCCACCACCCGCGTCTGGATGCCGATCCCGAGCGCGGAGAGCCTTGCCCGCACCACCGGCTGCAGGGTGACGAGGTCGGGCCGCTGCGGATAGGCGGTGAGCACGAGGGCGAGCGGCTTGCCGTCCTTCATTCGCTTTCCGTCCGCCCCGCGCTTCCACCCTGCCTCGTCCAGCAGGCGGTTCGCCGCCGCCGCATCGGTCGGGCGCACCGCGTTCAGGGCATAGGGCGTGCCCTTGGGAAAGGCGCCGCTCGCCGGTTCGCCGCCCTGGATCGCGGTGGCGAGCTCGCTGCGGTCGAGCGCGAGATCGATTGCCTGACGAACGCGCGGATCGACCAGCGTCTCACGCCGCGTGTTCTGCCACATCATGTACTGATAGCCGACCAGGAAGGACTTCACCGCGAGGTTGCGCGCTTTCAACCGGGGCAGGGATTCCACCGGCAGATTGAAGGCCATGTCCAGTTCGCCGGCCTCCAGTGCCACTGCCATGGTCTGCCCGTCGGTGAAGCGCTTCAGCAGGACCGGGCCGCGCCTGGTGGCATCGGGATAGTTCGGGTTGGGCAGCAGGTCGATGCCATCGCCAGCGCGCAGGGCGGCGATCTGGTAGGGGCCGGTGAAGACCGGCTTGTCTGCCATGCGGTAGACGGCAAAGGGCCATTCGGCCAGCACCGCCGCCATCACCGGCGTCGGCCGCTCGGCCCTGATCCGCAGCTTCGTCTCGCTGATGGCTTCCGGCGTCATCTTCCCGACGGAGGCGCGGGCGGCTGCGTTCTTCTCGCTGGTGCGGGCGAGGCCGGCGGCGACCTCAGCGGCTGTGACCGGCGTACCGTCGGCGAACTTGCGGCCCGGCTTCAGGGTGACGATCCAGGAGCCGTCATCGGCCTTGGTCACGCTCTCGGCCAGATTGCCGACGAGACGGCCCTCGGCATCGACGGTGAAGAGCTTCTCGGCCACGCCATGGCTGGCGAGCGCCCAGCCGGAGTTGCCTTCGCCCGGATCGGCGGAACCGGCCATGAACGTCTGGCCGATGGTGATTCGCGGCGTCTGCGCGGATACGGGAAGAGCCGCCAGCGCGAGCGCGGCGGCCAGGAAAAGAATCGAGCGGGACACGCGGGACCACCCCCATGGGCAGGCGGGCGTCAGCACGGGCTTCCCTCCGCTCGTCCCCGGACTCCCCCTGGGGCCTCGCGGCATTCCATCGGCACACCCCGGCCGAAAGGCCCGTGTTGACCACGGTCGACGGCAGGTCTCCGGACTTGCGACTCGAACGCCCCGACGCCGCCTTCCCGGATTTCTCCAGTGGTCTGTGGCGTGGTGCTCGTCGCCTACCGTTGCGGGGGCAGTCGCGGCATTGGGCCTGAGCCCGCACCGCATTCCCTTTTCATCCCAGGCGGGGAACCATCGATGCGGGGAACCCTAGCGGTGGCCCTCGGTCCCGGCAAGCACGGCGGCGAGACGTTCCCAGTCCGCTTCGCCGCCGGGCAAGCCGAAGCGCAGGTCCTGGGGGCGCTCGGTGAAACGGCGGACCATGATGCCGGCACGGCCGAGCGTGCTGAACAGGGCGGGCGCGCGGGCGTCGCGCAGCAGGCGAAATAGGCTGGTGCCGCCCGCCGAGGCGAAGCCGGCGAGGAGCGCATTCAGCCGAATGGCCTCGGCCTGCAACCGGTGCCGCATGTTCCGCTGCCAGGCCCGATCGCTCAGCGCGGTTTCGCCGACAGCGAGCGCGGGTCCGCTGGCCGGCCAGGGGCCGAGCGCGGCGCGCAGCCGCGCGGCCAACGGCGGCGGCGCCAGTGCAAAGCCCAGGCGAAGGCCCGCGAGGCCGTAGAACTTGCCGAAGGAGCGCAGCACCACGGCCTCGCTCCCCGCCATGCTTTCCTCGGGCGGGCCGACATCCATGAACGCCTCGTCCACGACCAGCAGACGGCAGCGCGGGACCAGGCGTTCGAGGTCCTTCCGCGTCATCACCCGGCCGTCCGGGTTGTTCGGATTTACCACGATGGCGAGGTCGGCGCCCTCCAGCGCCGACGGATCCGCGGTTTCGACGACCCGGTGCCCCGCATGGGCGGCGGCGCGGGCATGCTCGGCATAGGTCGGCCCCAGCACCACGGCCTGACCCGGGGGAACCAGCCGTGCGATCCAGGGCAGCAGGATCTGCGTCCCCGGCGCCGGCACCACATGGTCGGCGGAGGGCGCGCCGTAGGCTTCGGCGGCGATGGTGGCGACGCGTTCGGCTCGGCCGGCGTCGGGCAGGCGGGTGAAGGCTTCCGGCGGCAGGGCGGGCAGCGGATAGGGATGGGGATTGATCCCGGTCGACAGATCGACCAAAGGTTCCGGCGCATCCGGAAAGAGACGCCGGAAAGCCGCGAGGTCGCCGCCATGGGGCAGCGGCTGGTCGGGTTGGGGAATCATGCTTCTTGTCCTAGCGGCCATGCTGATCGAGGCGGCGGTGTCCTATCCCGATGCGCTCTATCGCGCCATCGGTCACCCGGTGGGGTGGATCGGCCGGCTGATCGCCGTCCTCGAGCGGACCCTCAACCGCGAGAACTGGAGCAGGAGGACGCGCCGCCTCGCCGGTGCCGCCACGCTCTGCATCGTGCTGGGCGTGACTGTCGTTGTGGCCATGGCCGTCGACCGGGTCCTGCGCCCCTTGCCCTTCGGCATTCTCTGGCTTGCGGTCGTGGCGAGCAGCCTGATCGCCCAGCGCAGCCTGAACGACCACGTGGCCGCCGTCGCGGCAGCATTGGAGGCCGGCGGGATCGAAGCGGGCCGCGCCGCCGTGGGCCGGATCGTCGGCCGCGATACCGCGGTGCTCGACGAGGCCGGTGTCTCCCGCGCGGCGATCGAAAGCCTGGCGGAGAATTTCTCCGACGGGGTCGTGGCCCCGGTTTTCTGGCTTGCGGCCGGCGGTCTCGCCGGTGGCGCGGCCTACAAGGCGGCCAATACGGCCGACAGCATGATCGGTCACCGTAACGCCCGCTACGAGAGCTTCGGCTGGGCGGCGGCCCGCTTCGACGACCTGATCAACCTGCCGGCCTCGCGGCTCTCGGCGCTGCTCCTGATCGGCGCGGCGGCGCTGCTGCCGGGCGCGTCCGCTGTCGGAGCCTGGCGTGCGGTCTGGCGCGACGCGGGGGGACATCGCTCGCCCAATGCCGGCTGGCCGGAGGCGGCGATGGCGGGTGCGCTGGGCCTGGCACTCGCCGGCCCGCGTGTCTACGGCGGGGTGCAGGTGGCGGACGTCTACATGGGGAACGGCCGGCGCGAGACGACCGCGGCCGATATCCGCCGTGCGCTGGCGCTCTATCGGCGGGCCGATCTGCTGCTGATGGCAAGCGTGGCGCTCATCGCCTGGCAGGTCAGCGCGCCAGGCTGACGAGGCGGTCGAGATCGACATGCTCGGCGACATGCTCGGCAAGCGCCTCCAGCGTCGCCTCGACTTCGCCCTCGTAGTTGAGACCGCTCGCCCCCGCACCGAGGCGGCCGAGCCAGGCGCTGCGCTGGCGATCGTCGGCGAAGAGGCCGTGCACATAGGTGCCGATCACCCGGCCCGAGGGGGAGGAGGCGCCTTCCGCCGATCCGTCCGCCAGACGGGCGAAGGGCCGCGCACGGTCGGGCCCGTCGGTGCTGCCCATATGCATCTCGTAGCCGGCGAAGGGAATGTCGCCGGCGGTACTGCCGGTGACGGCCTCGAGCCTCTTCTCCCCGGACAGAATCGTATCGACCGCGAGAAGTCCGAGGCCCGGCGCGGCACCGGGCGGCCCTTCGATGCCATCCGGGTCGGCGATGCCGCGGCCCAGCATCTGATAGCCGCCGCAGAGCCCCAGCACATGCCCGCCGCGGCGCACATGGGCGGCGATATCGATATCGAAGCCCGCCGCGCGCAGGTCGGCGAGGTCGGCCAAGGTCGCTTTCGATCCCGGGAGGATAATGAGGTCGGCATCACCCGGCAGCGGCTGGCCGGGTTTCACCCGGACGAGATCGATCTCGGGTTCGGCGGCGAGCGGGTCGAGGTCGTCGAAATTGGCGATGCGGGGCAGGATCGGGACCGCCACCTTGACCTTGGCTCCCTGCCGTCGCGGCAATGACTGATCCAGCGCCAATGCATCTTCCGCCGGCAGCCGGTAGGCGAGGGGGAAGAAGGGGACGAGGCCGAGCGCGGCCCAGCCGGTGCGCTCGGCGATCAGCTCCATGCCGTCGCGGAACAAGGCGGGGTCGCCGCGGAACTTGTTGATCAGGAAGCCCTTTATGAGGGCCGCATCGTCGGGAGCGAGAACGGCCTTGGTGCCGACCATGCTGGCGATCACCCCGCCGCGGTCGATATCGCCGATCAGGACGACGGGGACGCCGGCCGCGCGGGCGAAGCCCATATTGGCGATGTCGTTGGCGCGCAGATTGACTTCCGATGCGCTGCCGGCGCCTTCGATCAGGACCAGATCGGCTTCTTCGCTCAGGCGCTCGAAGCTCGCCAGCACGTAAGCCATCAACTCGCGCTTCATCGACTGATAGGCGGCTGCCTTGACCGTGGCGAAGACTTTGCCCTGCACCACCACCTGGGCGCCAATCTGGCTCTGCGGCTTCAGCAGGACGGGGTTCATATGCACGGAAGGGGCGACACGGGCGGCCCGGGCCTGCAGCGCCTGGGCCCTGCCGATCTCTCCCCCCTCGGCGGTAACCGCGGCGTTGTTCGACATGTTCTGCGGCTTGAACGGCCGCACCTTGAGCCCACGATTGGCAAAGGCACGCGCCAGCCCCGCCACCAGCAGCGACTTGCCGACATCCGAGCCGGTGCCCTGGAACATGAGCGCAGGCGCGCGCACCGTTGTCAGAACTCGACGCCGGCCTGGGCCTTCACCCCGGCTGCGAAATGATGCTTCACCGCCCCCATCTCGGTGACGAGATCGGCTGCCTCGATCAGCGCCGGCGGCGCGTTCCGCCCGGTCAGCACGACATGCAGCACCGGCGGCCGCGCCTGCAGCGCGGCAAGCACCGCCTCGACTGCGAGATAATGGTAGCGGAGCGCGATACAGATCTCGTCGAGGATGACCAGGCCGAAGGCCGGATCGTCCATCAGTTCCTTCGCCTTCTCGAAGGCGCGTTCGGCTGCCGCCACGTCGCGGGCGAGATCCTGCGTCTCCCAGGTGAAACCCTCGCCCATGGAATGCCAGGCCACCTGCTCGCCAAAGGCCTTGAGTGCCTCGCGCTCGCCGGTATCCCAGGCGCCCTTGATGAACTGGACCACGCCGACTTTCTTCCCGTGTCCCAGCATGCGAAGCGCGAGTCCGAAGGCGGCGGTCGACTTGCCCTTGCCGGGACCGGTATTGACGATGAGCAGGCCCTTCTCGGTGATGGTCTTGCCGGCCACCTCGGCATCCTGCACGGCTTTGCGCTTGGCGGCCTTGGCGCGGTGGCGCTCCTGGTCTTCCGCGTCGATGCTCTTCATTTCTTCACCACCATCGGAATCCCGGCCACCATCAGCACCACGTGATCGGCGAGCGCCGCCACCCGCTGGTGCAGGCGGCCCGCCTCGTCGCGAAATCGCCGGGCCAGCGCGTGCTCCGGCACGATCCCGAGGCCGACTTCGTTGGAGACCAGCACGATCGGGCCGGCAGGCCGGCGCAGGCTCTCCTCCAGCCGCTCGATGGCGGCGGGAATGTCAGCGTCGTCCAGCAGAAGATTGGTCAGCCAGAGCGTCAGGCAATCGACCAGCACCGTACCGCCGGCCGGCATGTCGTCCAGCGCCTCGGGAAGCGCGCGGGATACCTCCATCGTGCGCCAGCGGGCATCACGCCGGGCCTGGTGGATGGCGATGCGCGTGCGCATCTCCCCGTCCAGCGCCTCCGCCGTGGCGACATAGATCCAGGGTGCGGGCAGGGCCTCGACCAGCGTCTCGGCATACCGGCTCTTGCCCGACCGCGCGCCGCCCAGAACGAGTGTGACCTTCGCCTTCATGGTCCACCTTTAGCATCTCGGGTGCTTTCGTTGACAGCCCGGGACCCCTCCTGTCTATTGCGATGCGTCAACGGTCTCTTCCACCCCGAAGAGCGAAGAGGGAATGCGGTGCGGGTCCGGGCTCAACAGTCTTGGACCCTATGCCGCGGCTGCCCCCGCAACTGTGAGCGGTGCGTTCGCGCCACATGCCACTGGTAGGCCTTTTCGGGCAGACCGGGAAGGCGGCGCCGGACGGTGATCCGCAAGCCAGGAGACCTGCCGTCGACAAAGGGCTTTCGCGCCGGGCGGGGTGCCTCGGTGAATGGAGGATGGTTTGCCGCAGGCGACCGTTGTCGTGTGTTCCACCTGTAAGCGCGACGGCGAACTCGTCGGCCCCCGACTCGTGGCGGCCACCCGCGCCGCATCCGTCGAAGGGGTGGAGGTGCGCTCCGTCCGCTGCCTCGGCAATTGTTCGCGCGGACCCTCCGCGGTCATCCGCATCGACGGGGGCTTCACCTATCTCTTCGGCAGCCTCGACCCCGCCGCCGACGGTCATTCCCTGATCGCCGGTGCGCGACTGATGAGCGCCGCCGCCGACGGCCTGATGCCCTGGCGCGACCGTCCCGAACCACTCCGCCGCGGCATGATCGCCCGCATACCTCCTGTCGATTTCCCCGAAGGCTGAAGCCATGTCGCCCGCCCCCACCTCCTTCGCCAAGGTCCCCTGCACGATCGTCACCGGCTTCCTCGGGGCGGGCAAGACGACGCTGATCCGCCACCTGCTCGGCAATGCCGGCGGCAGGCGGTTGGCGGTCATCGTCAACGAGTTCGGCGACGTCGGCGTGGACGGAGAGATCCTGAAGGGCTGCGGCGAGGATGCCTGTCCGGAGGACCGGATCATGGAGCTCGCCAATGGCTGCCTCTGCTGCACGGTCGCGGACGACTTCGTTCCCGCCCTCGACGCGCTCCTGGCGATGGAACCCCGGGTCGACCATATCGTGATCGAGACTTCGGGACTGGCGCTCCCCAAGCCGCTGGTCCAGGCCTTCCAGTGGCCGGCGATCAAGGGCCGGGTCACGGTCGACGGCGTGGTCACGGTGGTGGACGGTCCAGCGCTGGCTGACGGACGGGTGGCGAACGACCTGGAGGCGCTCGCCGCCCAGCGCGCCGCCGACCCGTCGCTCGATCACGACAATCCGGTGGAAGAGGTCTTCGGCGACCAGATCGCCTGCGCCGACCTGGTCGTGCTCTCGAAGGGTGACCTGCTCGATTCCGTCAGTCTTTCCAAGGCTATGGCGGCCGTGGAGAAGCCCCTGCCGCGGACCGACCGTATCATCCGGGCCTCCGATGGCAAGGTCGATCCGGCCGCTCTCCTGGGCCTCGGGATCGCGACCGAGCTCGATATCGAGAACCGCCGGACCCATCACGACACCGAACTCGACCACGATCACGACGACTTCGATTCATTCGTCGTCTCCATCCCGGAAGTCACTGATCCGGCGGCGCTTTCTCGGCGTGTCTCGGAGCTGCCGGAAAGCTTCCCCGTGCTCAGGGTGAAGGGCTTCGCCGCCGTATCCGGCAAGCCGATGCGCCTTCTGGTGCAGGCGGTCGGACCCCGCGTCGGGCATCAGTACGACCGTCCCTGGGCGGCGGGCGAGGCGCGCGAAGGCCGTCTCGTCGTCATCGGCCTGAAAGGCCTCGACCGCCCGGCGATCGAGCGGGCGCTGCTGGGCTGAAATGCATATCCTCGCGACCACGACGGCAACCCTGGACGAGGCGGTCGAGCCGGTCGACCTTGAGCAGACGCCGGGCGACATGGTCGTGCTTTCCTTCTCCGACAGCGACCTCTCGGGTCTCGCCGCCGCCTGGGCTGACGAGGCGGCAGTATTGCCCAGCCTGCGCCTGGCGTCCCTGCGGGACCTGCGCCACCCGATGTCGATCGATCTGTGGATCGAAAAGGTGGGCTCACAGGCGAGGATCATCGTCGTCCGCCTGCTCGGCGGACGCGACTGGTGGGGATATGGCGTCGACCGCCTGACCTCGATGGCGCACGAACGCGGCATCGTGCTGGTGCTGCTTCCGGGCGAGGATCGGGAGGATTCCCGGCTCGTCGACGCCTCGACGGTCACGATCCGAGAGCATGCCAGCCTCCTGGCCTGCTTCCGTGCCGGTGGCCGGCACAACCAACGCGCGGCCCTTCGTCTGATCGCTCAACTAGCGGGCTTCGGGATCACCGCGACCGAACCGGTCCCGATGCCGCCTGCCTGCTGCTATCTGCCGGGACAGGGCGGGGTAGATCTCCACCAGTTGTCAACGTCTCTGCCCGAGGGCCGGCCGGTGGTGGCGGTGCTGTTCTACCGCTCGATGCTGTTGGCGGTCGACACGGCGCCGGTCGACACCTTCTGCGCGGCGCTTGCCGAACAGGGCCTCGCTGCCGCCCCGCTCGCGGTCAGCAGCCTGAAGGACCCGGTCGCGGATAGATTCCTACGGGAGGCCTTTGCACGGTTGAAGCCGGCCGCCATCGTCACCACCACCGGCTTCGCCAGCGCTACGGAGGCACCTTCGGCAATCACCGCTGCCGGCGTGCCACTGTTCCAGGCCATCATTGCCACCACCCGGCGGGAAGCCTGGGCGCAGGGCGCGCGCGGGCTGGTGGCGGCGGACCTCGCCATGCACGTGGTGTTGCCGGAACTGGACGGCCGCGTGCTGGCCGGAGCGCTCGGCTTCAAGGCATCGCTGCCCGCCGACGACCGCTTCGCCTTTGCCGCCCAGGTGAACGCCGCCGAGCCTGATCGCGCCGCCATGGTGGCGAAGCGCATCGCCGCCCAGATCCGCCTCGGCCAGACGCCGCCGGCAGAACGACGCATCGCTGTCCTGATGCCCGACTATCCCGGCGTGCCGGGGCGCACCGGCTACGCCGTCGGCCTCGACGTGCCGGAAAGCGTCATCGCGCTCCTGAATGATCTGGCAGGCGAGGGCTACGGCATCGACGGCACGCCGGAGCGTTCCCGTGATCTGCTCGAGCGGGTGACGACCGCAGGCGAAACCATGCCGGTGGGAGCTTACGAGGCACTGTTCGCTGCCCTGCCGGACGACGCGCGCGCCAAGGTCGAGGCTGCCTGGGGCGCGCCGGCCGACGATACCGACCTGTGCGACGGTGCTTTTCATTTTCGAGCCTGCCGCTTCGGCAATGTGATCGTTGCGCTGGCACCCGATCGCGGCCGTCCGCAGGACCGCCGCGCCAGCTATCACGATGCTTCGCTGCCGCCGCGCCACGCACTCATCGCCTTCGGCCTCTGGTTGCAGCATGAAGCAGGAGTCGATGCGGTCGTGCATATGGGCGCACACGGCACCTTGGAATGGCTGCCGGGCAAGGCGGTGGCACTGACCGCCGCCTGTTTCCCGGAGATCGTGCTGGGATCGCTTCCCGTCATCTATCCCTTCATCGTCAGCAATCCGGGCGAGGCGGCCCAGGCCAAGCGGCGCGTCGCCGCCATCACCATTGGCCACCTGCCGCCGCCGCTGGCCGAAGCGGGTCTGGACGGCGAGGCGCAGCGGCTGGAACGCCTGGTCGACGAGTACGCCCAGGCCGACGGGCTCGACAGAAAACGCCGGGACCGCCTGGCCCGCCTGATCGTAGAGACCGCCGGGCAGTCCGGATTGGCGCTCGAGGCGGGTGTCGGTCCCGCTGCCGATGCCGGCGAGGCACTGCGCCGGATCGACGCCTGGCTCTGCGACCTGAAGGATCTCGCCGTGAAGGACGGGTTGCATGTCTTCGGCCGGGCCGAGCCGGACGCAGATCCCGCCCGGCTGGAAAGCGCAATGGCCGAGCGAGCGGCGCTGCTCGCCGCGCTTGCCGGACGGCACCCCCCGCCGGGTCCCGCTGGTGCTCCCTCGCGCGGGCGCCGTGACGTGCTGCCGACCGGCCGCAACCTCTTCACCGCCGATCCGCGCACCCTTCCGACGCCGACGGCGATGGACCTCGGTCTAGCGGCAATTGACGAGGTGCTGCGCGGCTATCTGCAGGAACATGGCGAGATGCCGCGTTCGCTGGTGCTCGACCTCTGGGGCAGCGCCAGCTTGCGCACCGGGGGAGAGGAAATCGCGCAGGGTCTGGCTCTGCTCGGCTGTCGTCCGGTCTGGGACCCGGCGACGGGGCGCGTCACCGGTATCGAAGTGCTGCCGATCGCCGTTGTCGGACGAGCGCGCGTCGACGTCACCTGGCGGATCTCCGGACTTTTCCGCGACCTTTTCCCGACCCAGATCGCGCTGCTGCAGGCTGCGGTCCGCGCCGTGGCGGCACGGCAAGAGCTCGCGGAGGAGAATCCCCTGGCCGGGCAGTCGGGCGGCCTCGCGCGTATCTTCGGTAGTGCGCCGGGCGCCTATGGGGCGGGTGTCGAGAGCCTGCTCGGGCCTGATGCGCTAGCGGCGGATATCGGAGCTGCCTATCTCGCTGCCGCTTCGCATGCCTATGACGGCGCCGACGGAGAGGCGACGGCGATGCCCGGGGCCTTCGCCGATCGCGTCGCCGGGGCCGACCTCCTCGTCCATCCGGGGGACGATCCGGGTCGTGATATGCTGGAAGGCAGCGGTGATGCCGCCTTCGTCGGCGGCTTCGCCGCCGCGGCCAAGCTCTTGGGGAACCGCCCCGACCTCGTCATGCTGGACCAGACCGATCCCGCCCGTCCCCGGGCTCGCAGCCTCGCTCGGGCCATCGCCCGGGTGGTCAAGGCTCGTGCCATCAACCCGCGCTTCATCGCCGGGCAGATGCGCCACGGCCCCCGTGGCGCCGCGGAGCTCGCCGAGACGGTCGATCGCCTGGCCGACTTCGCTCAGACCACGGATATGGTGCCGGATGCCCTGATCGACCTGGTGCATCAGGCCTATCTGGAGGATGCGACCGTACTGGCCTTCCTGCTGCGCGAGAACCCCGCGGCGGCTGCCGCCATCGCGGCGAGACTGCAGGCCCTGCGCCGACAGGGATTGTGGCACCCACGCCGCAATGACGTGGATTCGAGCCTCGCCGCCCTGCGTGAGCGTGCACTCGCATGAAGCGCCGCGGTGCCTGCCCCACCTTCAGCGTGCCGATGCAGACGGGCGATGGCCTGCTTGCGCGATTGCACCTCGCTGGTCCGATGTCTGTGTTGGCCTTGGGTGGTCTCTGTCGGGCGGCCGAATGTCAGGGGAATGGCGTCATCGAGGTGACGCAGCGCGGCAGCCTGCAGATCCGTGGCTTGCGGCCGGACACCCTGGCAGGTTTCAGGGCCGATGTGGAAGCGCTCGATTTCGATGCGCCCGAAGGCGTGGTGGTGCAGACGCCGCCGCTTTCCGCGGAGAGCCTCGGGCTTGCCGCAGACCTTCGCGAGGTCCTGGGGCGAAGCGGTATCGCCACGCGCATCGCACCGAAGACCACCGTGGTTCTCGATGCCGGCGGCGGTCTCCCGATCGATGGTCTCGCCGCCGATATTCGCCTGTTGGCGCAGGGTGGCCGAATGCATGTGGGGGTCGGCGACGCACCCGTGGTCTGGCTTGGAAAAGTGGCTGCCGAGAATGCCGGCGCCGCCGTTCTCGGAATGCTCGAGGTGATGGCTGCCGCGGGACCTGGGACACGCGTCCGTGACCTCGATCCGGCTGTGCTCGGCATGGCAATCGGGCGGTGGTTGGATACCTGCCCAGCGCCCGGATCGCGTGGTATGGCCGATGCCCTAGGCCGGCATGCGGATGCCGTCGGCATCGGGCTTCCCTTCGGTTGGGCAGAAGCCGCAACGCTCCGGCGTCTGCTGGCCGCTGCGGCGGAGGCGGGTGCCGAACGGGTCTGGGCCGCGCCGGGCAGGGCACTCGTCTTCGAAGCGGTGCCGGAAGCCTCGATGGATGACCTTGTCGCGGCAGCCGCACTGCTGGGGTTCATCGTCGATCCAGCCGATGCGCGTCGGCGGGTACACGCCTGCACAGGTGCCCCGAGGTGCGCGTCGGCCCTTCAGCCGATCCGGTTGCTGGCTGGGGACGTCGCCAGCGGGGCCGCCCCGCTGCTGGAGGAGGGGGAATGCATCCATCTCTCCGGTTGTACGAAGGGCTGCGCGCATCCGGGAAAGGCGGCGGTCACCCTGGTCGGCTGGGAGTCGGGGTTCCATCTCGTGCTGGATGGGCGCCCCGAAGACCTTTCCGCCACCTCGCTCGCCCCGATGGAAATCCTGACAAGGCTGCCGGATCTGCTAGAGAAGCGCCGCCGCGCGCCGGAAGCGGCCGCAGCGCGAGGTGTCGGAGCAGGTCGTGGGTGAGGTATTCGAGTACGTGCGCGACGGGACCGAGATCTATCGCCGGTCCTTCGCCATCATCCGTGCCGAGGCCGACCTGTCGGCTTTTTCGGATTCCGAGGCCGATGTGGCCATCCGTATGATCCATGCCTGCGGCCAGGTCGAGATGGCACGCCATTTCGTCTTCGCCGCCGGCGTGGTCGAGGCCGCGAAGGCGGCGCTGGTGGCCGGCGCGCCGATCCTCTGCGATGCCGAGATGGTGGCCCGCGGCGTCACCCGCGGCCGGTTGCCGGCGAGCAATGAGGTCGTCTGCCTGCTGCACGATCCGCGCGTGCCGGAACTGGCGGCGCGCATGGGCAACACGCGCTCCGCTGCGGCGCTTGATCTCTGGGGCGACCGGCTGGCAGGCGCGGTGGTCGCCATCGGCAATGCGCCTACCGCGCTGTTTCGTCTGCTGGAGTTGCTCGACGCCGGAGCGCCACGGCCGGCAGCGATCCTCGGCATTCCCGTCGGCTTTGTCGGTGCTTCCGAATCGAAGGCGGCCCTGGAACGGGATTCGCGCGGCGTACCCTTCCTCACCGTCCGCGGCCGCGTTGGCGGCAGCGCGATGACTGCAGCCGCGGTCAACGCGTTGGCCCGAGCCGGAATATGAGGGCGGGCCGCCTGATCGGCGTCGGCGTCGGTCCCGGCGATCCCGATCTGCTCACCCTGAAGGCGGTCAAGGCACTCACCGCCGCTGATGTGGTCGCCTATTTCGCCAAGCGCGGCAATCCCGGCAACGGCCGTGGCATCGCCGCCGCTCATATTCGTCCCGGTGTGATCGAGGAGGCGCTGCTCTATCCCGTCACGACAGAGATCCCACGCAGCGATTCCGCCTATCTCGGCGCCCTCGAAAGCTTCTATGCCGAGGCGGTCGAACGATTGTCCCGACATCTGGACCAGGGGCTGAACGTGGCGGTGCTCTCCGAGGGTGATCCTCTGTTGTACGGCTCCTACATGCATCTGCATGTGCGCCTGGCCGGCCGCTACCGCTCCGAAGTGGTCCCGGGGGTCACCGGCATGGCCGGTTGCTGGGCCGCGGCCGGCATGCCGATCGCTCAAGGCGACGATGTGCTGACCGTGCTCCCCGGCACATTGCCGGAGGACGAGCTTGCCCGGCGTATGCGCTCGGCCGATGCGGTGGTGGTGATGAAGCTGGGACGCAACCTGCCGAAGGTCCGTCGTGCCATCGCGGCCGCCGGCCGGACCGATCGCGCCGTCTATGTCGAACGCGGCACTATGGCGAACGAGGTGGTGATTCCGCTGGCCCGCAAGACCGACGACACCGCGCCCTATTTCTCGATCATCCTGATCCCGGGCTGTGAGATCTGGGCATGACCGGGAGGCTTGCCGTCATCGGTCTCGGCCCCGGCGAACCGGATCTGCTGACGCCGGAGGCGTGTCATGCGCTTGCCGGATCCGAGCTGTTCTTCGGCTACGCCGGCTATCTCGACAGAGTGACCTTGCGGCCGGACCAGCGTCGCGTCGTTTCGGACAACCGGGAGGAGGCGGACCGCGCTCGCGACGCGCTCGAACGGGCGGCTGCGGGGTTGAAGGTAGCCATGGTTACCGGCGGCGACCCCGGCGTTTTCGCAATGGCCGCGGCGGTTTGCGAGCAAATCGAGGCTGGACCCGTCGACTGGCGTCGGCTTGACGTCGTCATCCTGCCCGGCATCACCGCCATGCTGGCGCTGGCCGCACGCGTCGGCGCGCCGCTGGGCCACGATTTCTGTGTGATCTCGCTCTCCGACAACCTCAAGCCCTGGGAAGTGGTCGAGCGTCGGCTGGACGCTGCCGCCATGGGGGGGTTCGCCATCGCGCTCTACAATCCGCGTTCGCGGGCGCGGCCCTGGCAACTGGGTGCGGCGTTCGAGCGGCTTCGCCGGCACCTGCCGGCGGACACGCCCACAATATTCGGCCGCGCCGTGCGCCGGCCCGATGAGGCGATCACCGTCACCACTCTGGGTGAGGCCGATCCCGCCGGGGCAGATATGGCGACATGCGTGATCGTGGGATCTGCCGCTACGCGGGTGATATCGCGTCCAGGCCTGCCGCCTTTGGTTTATTCGCCGCGCATCGATTCGAGGGCCGCGCGATGAGCGAGCCAGTCGATTGCCGCCTCGACGGTCGCAACCGTCTCGACTTCGGGCAGGTCGGGTCTGTGCAGCAGGATCACGTCGATGCCGAGGCCACGCGCGGCGGCGATCTTGCCGTAGGTGGCCGTTCCACCACTGTTCTTTGCCACGATTGCGTCGATTCTATGAGACTGCAGAAGCGCCCTTTCGTCGGCTTCGCAGAAAGGGCCTCGGTCCAGCAGATAGTCGACACGCGGAAGGGAGAGCGGCGGATCAATCGGGTCGACGCTGCGTATCAGATAGCGGTGCTGGGGCGCCGCGGCGAAAGGGCCGATCTCCTGCCTACCGAGTGCGACGAACACACGCCGCGATTCGCTACCGATTGCGGCCACGGCTTGCGTCACGTCCGTCACCCGGCGCCAGCGATCACCGGCTTGCTCCTCCCAGGCCGGCCGGCGCAGACCGAGCAGCGGAACCTCCGCCGACTTTGCGGCGGCCGCGGCGTTGCGGGAAATCTGTGCGGCATATGGATGCGTGGCGTCGACCAGGGCGCCGATGCGCTCATTCTGCAGGTAGCGGATCAGTCCGCTCACTCCGCCAAAGCCGCCGATCCGAACCGGAACCGGTTGCGTGAGAGGGTGTGCCGTCCGGCCGGCGAGGGACAGCGTCACGACCATGTCGCCGCGCCCGGCGAGATGTTGCGCCAGTTGCCGCGCCTCGAACGTGCCTCCCAGCAGAAGTACCCTGATCGTCATGCCCAAGCCTAGACCGAATGACCGGCAGACTGCCGTGCCTGGCCGCTGGCTGTCCATCGTCGGAATCGGCGAAGACGGGGTCGCAGGCCTCGGTGAGGCAGCGCGGGCCCTGGTCTCCAATGCCGAGATCGTGTTCGGCGGCACCCGGCACCTCGCGCTCGCCAAGGGCCTGATCCGCGGCGACGCACAGGCTTGGCCGACGCCTTTCGCCCAAGGCATCGCGGCGGTGGTGGCCGCGCGCGGTCGCAGGGTCTGCGTGCTCGCCTCGGGCGATCCCTTCCTGCATGGAGTCGGGGTCACCTTGGCACGACAGGTGACGGCGGAGGAGATGGTCGTCCTTCCCGGTCTTTCCGCTTTCAGCCTCGCGGCCGCCCGGCTTTGCTGGCCGCTTGCCGACGCGATGACGGTGTCGCTGCTGACCCAACCGGTGGAAGCCCTGCGGCCCATGCTGCAAACGGGCGCGCGCCTGCTGGTGCTGACCCCAAACGGCGATACGCCGGCAGCAGTGGCCTCCTATCTCACGCGCTCGGGCTTCGGGCCATCTCGCGTGAGTGTCCTGGAAGCCCTGGGTGGTCCGCGTGAAAAGGTCCGCGTCGCGACCGCGGAGAACTTCGGGATCGGGAAGATCGATCGGGTCAACCTGGTGGGCATCGAGGTCATCGGAACCGGCTTCTCACTGCCGCTGACACCGGGAATCCCCGACGACCTGTTCGAGCAGGACGGGCAGATCACCAAGCGCGAGATTCGCGCCGTCACGCTGTCGGCGCTGGCACCGAGGCGGGGTGATCGGCTGTGGGATATCGGTGGCGGTTCCGGCTCCATCGCCATCGAATGGCTATTGGCCGATCCGTCACTTTCTGCCATCAGCATCGAAGCGCGCGGTGATCGCGCGGAGCGTATCCGCCGCAATGCCCTGACCTTGGGCGTTCCGCGCTTGCGCGTGGTCGAAGGGGTGGCGCCGATGGCGCTCGACGGATTGCCGCCGCCGGATGCGGTCTTCATTGGTGGAGGCGGCGGCGACACGAACGTTCTCGACGGGGCCGTGACGGCGCTTCGCAGGGGCGGGCGGCTCGTGATCAATGCGGTGACGTTGGAGACCGAAGCGATCCTGCTCGCCTGCCATGCGGCCACCGGGGGCAGTTTGCTGCGGCTGTCGGTGTCTCATGCCGGGCCGGTAGGTGGAATGACCGGATGGCGGCCGTCCATGCCGATCACCCAATGGACATGGGTGAAGCCGTGATCGTCGCCGGCATCGGCTGCCGCAGGAACGTGAGTCTCGCACAGGTCCTGGCGGCGGTGGATGCCGCGCTGGCCAAGGTGGAGCGGTCGCGCGCCGATCTATCGGTCCTGGCAACCGCCGAAATAAAGCGCGACGAGGCCGGTATCGTCGATGCCGCGCGGATATTGAATCTCCGGCTCGTCATCGTGGCGATGTGTGCCATCGAGGCCGAAGCGCGAAATGTCGAAACGCGCTCTCTCGCGGCCGAGAGACGTTTCGGTGTCCCGTCGATCGCGGAGGCGGCGGCCCGGTCCGTGGCGGGACCTGCGGCGTATCTGATCCTGCCCCGGCTGGTATGCGGCAACGTCACCTGCGCGCTCGCGGCGGCATTGCCATGACCGTTCACTTCATCGGAGCAGGACCGGGCGCGGCGGACCTCATCACGGTACGGGGGCGCGATCTGCTGGCCCGCTGTCCGATCTGCCTCTATGCCGGCTCGATCGTCCCGCCGGCACTCCTCGACTATTGCGCGCCAGGGACGAGGCTGGTGGATACCGCGCCGATGGACCTGGAGCAGATCGAAGCAGAGTACCTCGCCGCGCATCGGGCCAACCTCGATGTGGCGCGGCTGCACTCCGGCGATCTCGCCGTCTATAGCGCCGTGGCGGAGCAGGTCCGCCGCCTGGAACGTCACGGCATTCCCTATACGCTGACGCCCGGCGTGCCGGCATTCGCCGCCGCCGCCGCCGCCCTCGGCCGCGAACTCACCATCCCTGAAGTGGCGCAGAGCCTGGTCCTGACCCGCATCGGAGGGCGCGCCTCCCGTATGCCCGAACGCGAGCAACTCGCGACCTTTGCCGCCACGGGGTCGACGCTCGCGATTCATCTCGCCGTCCATGCGATCGACCGCATCGTCGAGGAATTGCTGCCACATTACGGGGAAGATTGCCCGGTGGCCGTGGTTGTGCGGGCGACGTGGCCGGATGAGGAGATCCTGCGTGGCCAGCTGGGCGGCATCGCCGCACAAGTCGCGGCGGCGGGCATCGACCGCACGGCGTTGATTCTCGTCGGCCGGGCGCTCGCCGCCGGGGGTTTTCGCGACAGCGCGCTCTACGATCCGGACTACCGTCGGCGCTATCGCGGAGGAGGATCGTCGTGATGTGTGGCAAGGCCCGCTCGGCCGACCAGCGCTCCCGTACGGTCGAAAATCACCACCTCGATGGCGGTGCCGCTGCCCGCCACCGCCGCGAGGGCGGCGCGGCGCGCCCTGCGGGCGATGATATCGCCGATGGGGACGTCTTCACCCTTTGCAAGTTCGAAGGCCTGGGCCGCGGTGTTCGCCTCGCGGATCGCCTGGCCGAGCGCGGCCGAACCGCCGGCGCCCACTACAGTCTCGGCGAGGAAGGCGAGGTCGACGCCGCCTCGCTTGGAATGCAGGTCGAGCATGCCCTGCGCCAGTTTCGTCATCTTGGCGACGCCGCCGGCGATGCTGACCCGTGCGACCGGATGCCGGCGCAGGTATTTGAGCATGCCGCCGACGAAGTCGCCCATGTCGATCAGCGCGACGTCCGTCAGGTCATGCAGGCTCTGGATGGCGGTCTCGGAGGTTGCACCCGTCGCGCCGGCGATGTGGGTCAGGCCGGTGGCGCGCGCCACGTCGATGCCGCGATGGATACTGTCGATCCAGGCCGCGCAGGAATAGGGAACGACAATACCCGTCGTGCCAAGGATCGAGAGACCGCCGACGATGCCGAGACGGCCGTTCAGCGTCCGCTCGGCCAGCTTCTCGCCGCCGGGGATAGAGATTTCGACTTCCGCATCGGCGCCGACGCCGGCAACTTCATCCAACGCTTCAGTGATCAACCGCCGGGGCACGGGATTGATTGCGGGTTCACCCGGCGGAATCGGCAGTCCTGGCCGGGTGACGGTTCCGACCCCGGGCCCGGCCTTGAAGACGATGCCGCTGCCGGCGGGCAGTCGGCGCACGCGCGCCTGGACCATGGCCCCATGGGTGACGTCCGGATCGTCACCCGCGTCCTTGATGATCCCGGCAGTTGCGCTGTCACCGTCACGGCCGGTCATCGCCAGGGCAAAGGCCGGCCGCTCTCCCCGAGGCAGCGGAACCTCGACCGGATCGGGGAAGGTTCCGGTCAGGAGAGCCGTATAGGCAGCCTTGGCCGCACCGGTCGCACAGGCGCCAGTGGTCCAGCCGCGGCGAAGCGGGCGATCCGGTTTCTCCATACCGACAGCTATAGCGCATTGCGCCGAGGAGCGTGGCGATGACCACGCGTGAGGCCCTCGTTGCGCTTCGTGGACCACTGCCTCAGATGCTTCCGGGACACGTGTGGCTGGCGGGCGCCGGACCCGGCGATCCCGGCCTGCTGACCCTCGACGCCATCGCCGGAATCGTGCAGGCCGACGTCATCGTGCACGATGCGCTGGTCGATGCGCGGGTGCTGGCTTTGGCGGGCGAGGGGACAAGGCTCGAATTCGCCGGCAAGCGTGGCGGCCGGCCCTCCGCCACGCAGACCGATATCACGCGCCGCCTCATCGAACTGGCGCGGAGCGGCGAAAAGGTGTTGCGCCTGAAAGGCGGCGATCCCTTCATATTCGGGCGGGGCGGCGAGGAAGTGCTGGCATTGGCGGCTGCCGGTATCCCCTTTCGCGTGATGCCTGGGATCACCTCCGGCCTCGCCGCCCTCGCGGCGGCTTCCATCCCCGCCACCATGCGTGGCACCAATCAGGCCATCGTTCTGGCCACCGGCCACGGCGCCGAAGACGAAGCGGGTTTGGACTGGGCGGCGCTCGCCAAGGCGGCGCAGCCGATCGTCTTCTACATGGCGATGCGCAATCTCGCCGTGATAGCGAACAAGCTGATGAATGCCGGCATGCGGGGGGAGATGCCGGTCGCGGTGATCGGCGGCGCCAGTCTGGCGGAAGAGCGGACCATCGTGTCGACGCTCACCGAGGTGGCGGACGATGTGCAGACGGCCGGCCTCGCGCCGCCCGCCATCGTGGTGATTGGCGAGATCGTCAGGCTGCGCCGGAGGCTGGTGCCATGAGCCCGCGCGCTTTCATCGTCGGCGCGCCACGTTCGGGCTCGGGCAAGACGACGCTGACCCTCGGCCTGCTCACGGCCCTGGCGCGGCGGGGTGTCGCCGTGCGCGCCGCGAAGTCGGGCCCCGACTATATAGATCCTGCCTTCCATGCCGCTGCCACGCGCTCCGTCGGTCTCAACCTCGATACCTGGGCCATGCCGCCATTGATGATCGGCTCGCTGATCGGCCAAGCGGCAGCCGGTGCGGAAGTCCTCGTGATCGAAAGCGCGATGGGGCTGTTCGATGGCGTACCCGGGAGCGAGGGGCGTTCGGGGGCCGCCGCCGATCTCGCCCGGCGCTTCGGCATTCCGGTCATGCTCGTCCTGGACGTATCGGGTCAGTCGCAGACCGCTGCGGCGATCGTGCGCGGATTTGCCAGTCACGATCCCGGGGTGCGCATTGCCGGCGTGGTCCTGAATCGCGTGGGCAGTCCTCGCCACGCGACGCTCGCGGGCGATGCCGTTACGGCGCTGGGCATCCCCGTTCTCGGGGCCATCCCGCGTGAGGACGCCGTAGTGTTGCCCGAACGCCATCTGGGCCTCGTGCAGGCTGCCGAGCAGGCCGACCTGCCGGCCTACCTCGGGCGCCTCGGCGATCTCGTCGGGCGGCATGTGGACCTCGACCGCGCGCTGGCGCTCGCCGCGCCACTGGCGCTGCCGGCCGATGGAACCGACGACTGGCTGCTGCTGCCCGGCCGGCGCATCGCTCTGGCGCGCGACGCAGCCTTCACCTTCGTCTACGACCATATGTTGGAAGGCTGGCGCCGTGCCGGGGTCGAGGTGGCGGCATTCTCGCCTCTGGCCGACGAGGCGCCGCCGGACCACTGCGACGCCTGTTGGCTGCCCGGCGGCTACCCGGAACTGCACGCCGCGGCGCTCTCGGCCGCCGGCACCTTCAAGGCGGGGCTTGCACGCTTCGCCGAGACCCGACCGGTGCATGGCGAATGCGGCGGCTATATGGTGCTCGGCCGGGCGCTGGAAGATGCTTCCGGTAGCACTTATCCGATGGCGGGCCTCCTCTCTCACGTCACAAGCTTTGCGAGGCGCCGCCTGCACCTGGGTTATCGCGAGGCCAGGCTACTGCGGGACGGCGCGCTCGGCGCGGCCGGATCGGTCCTCCGCGGACACGAGTTCCATTACGCCTCGATCGTGGAGCAGGGCGATGACGCGCCGTTCGCCGAGATCACCGACGGCCAGGGGCGGCCGCTCGGCACCGCCGGCGGACGCCGCGGCCTGGTCAGTGGCACATTTTTTCACGCGATTGCCCGGGCCTAAGCCGTGAGTCCGGCCTCGGCAAAAGTGGCCATACCGTTGTGGCAGGCGATCGCGGCACGAACCAGCGGGATGGCGAGTGCAGCACCGGAGGCTTCGCCCAGCCGCATGTCGAGGTCGAGCAGCGGCCGTAGACCGAGCGCCACCAGAAGCTTTCGATGTCCGCTTTCCGCCGAGACATGCGCGGCTATGGTGTGCGCCAAGCCTTCGGGATGCAGCCGGGCCAGCGGGGCGACCGCCGCCGTGCAGACGAAGCCGTCGAGCAGTACCGGGATCCGCTGCCGCCGGGCTTCCAGCGCCGCGCCGAGCATGGCCGCCAATTCACGCCCCCCGAGACAGGCCGCGACCTGGAGCGGGTCTCCGAGGGCCGCCGCATGACGCAGGATACCCCGGTCGATCGCCTGGCGCTTGCGGGCGAGGCCGGCGTCATCCACCCCGGTGCCTCGGCCGGCCCACACCTTGCCGCCACCGCCGAACAGGCCCGCCGCGATCGCGGCGGCGGGCGTGGTATTGGCGATGCCCATCTCTCCGAGGCAGATGAGGTCCGCCTCCCGCACGGCGGCGGCACCGATGGAAACGGCCCGCAGGAACTCGGCCTCGCTCATGGCCGGACCGAGAGTGAAGTCGGCGGTCGGTTGCTCGAGTTCGATCGGCGTCACCTGCAGGTCGGCGCCGGCATTCCGCGCCAATTGGTTGATGGCGGCGCCGCCGGCAGCGAAGTTCGCCACCATCTGGGCCGTTATCGACGCCGGAAAGGCGGACACGCCCTGTGCCGCCACGCCGTGATTGCCCGCGAAGACCAGAACGGAAATCTTGTCCAGTGCTGGCCTCGTCCGGCCCTGCCAGCGGGCGATGAAGCTCGTGACCTCCTCCAGCCGCCCGAGGCTTCCCGGCGGCTTGGTCAGTTGTGCTTCGCGTACAGCCACCTCGGCGGCCGCCGCGCTATCTTCGGACGGAAGATCGAGACAGGCCGCGCGCAGCGCGGCGAGGGAGGTATAGCGGTCCATGGGATGACGATGGCCTCGTGGCGACAATGGTCGAATCATCAATGATGCAGGTTTCCAAGGCCATAGCACGATTGGTGCGTGACCTGGCGTTCTGCTTCGTCTTCTTCACACGCCTGCCGGTGCCGGTGCCTGTCAGCATCGCCGAGGCGCGTCTGGCCAGCTCGATCTGGGCCGTGCCGCTCGCCGGCCTCGCCGTGGCCGTACTTTCTGCAGCCGCTTATGCCCTTGCGCTGGCTCTGGGTCTGGTACCGGGCGTCGCGGCGGCGCTGGGTCTGGCGGTCGGCGTCGTCGCGACGGGCGGGCTGCATGAAGACGGCCTCGCCGATACGGCCGATGGATTCGGCGGTGGCTCCGACCGAGAGCGGAAACTCCTCATCATGCGTGACAGCCGGATCGGCACCTATGGCGCCTGCGCACTCGTGCTCGGGCTGCTGATGCGTTGGAGTTCGCTTGCCGCCATCGCCGAACCGCTCGCCGTGCTGGCTGCCCTGGTCGCATCTCACACGGCCGCGCGCGCCATCCTTCCGGGCTTCATGCATGCGCTTCCCCCGGCGCGGGCGGAGGGGCTGTCCGCGAATGCGGGGATGCCGACCTTCGGGGTTGCGCTCACGGCGGCGATCCTCGGCGCCGTCGCGCTGTTCCTCTGCCTGGGCCTGCAGGCGGGTTTCGTCGTACTGGCGCTGCTGTCGCTCGCTGCCCTCGCCATGGGTTGGCTCTGCCGGCGGCAGGTGGGCGGGCAGACCGGCGACATACTCGGTGCGCTGGAGCAGGGCGGGGAGGTCATCGTCCTGCTGGTGGTCGTCGCCATGCGTACCTGACGGAGACCGCGGGCGTCTTGCGGAACGAGTGAGGGCGCGGAGCCTATGCCCCCGCCCTGATCAGTTCTGATGCGCGCTCGCCGACCATGATGCTCGCGGCGTTCGTGTTGCCCGAAGGCATGGTCGGGAAGATCGAGGCATCGGCGATGCGCAGTCCCTCGATGCCGTGTACCCGCAGCCGGTCGTCCACGACCGCATTGGGGCCGGGGCCCATGCGGCAGGTCCCGATGGGGTGATAGGCCGTTTCCGAATACTGCCTCATCCAGCCGAGAATCTGATCGTCGGTCTCCACATCCTTGCCGGGTGAGAATTCTTCGCCGCGATAGGCGTCCAACGCCTTCGAATTGATGATGCGGCGCATCATGCGAAAGCCCGCCACCATCGCCTGCTGGTCGATATGGTCGGCGAGGAAGTTGAAGCGGATGGCGGGCTGCGCCTTCGGGTCGGCGGAGCGGATGTGGATGGATCCCAGGCTTTCGGGCCGGAGCTGGTAGCAGGCGACCGTCATGCTGGGAAAGGTCTGGAGCTTCCGCTCCTTCGCGTTCTTCACCGAATAGGGCACGAAGTGGAACTGCACGTCGGGTGTCTGCAGGTCGGCCCTCGTCTTCAGGAAGGCTACGATCGGTGCCGAGGGAAGACTGAGGAAGCCGCCGCCCAGCGCAAGGTACTTCACGATCTCTCGCGCCAGCCCCAGGCCGCGGGCTTTGTCGTTGTAGGAGACGCCCGGCACTTTCACCTTCCAGACGATTCGCCCGGCGATATGGTCGCGGAAGTTTTCGCCGACTGCCGCGAGTTCGTGCTGGACCGCGAGACCGGCCGCCTGCAGGACGCTGGGTCGGCCGATTCCAGAGAGTTCGAGTATTTGCGGTGTGCCGACCGCGCCGGCCGAAAGGATCACGGCTCTCCCGGCCCGCGCCTCGACCTTCCTTCCGCCGCTCTCGTAGACGATGCCGGTGCAGCGGCGACCTTCCAGCACCACCTTCTCGGTCAGCGCCCCGGTGACGATGTCGAGGTTCGGTCGCTTCATCGCCGGTGCCAGGTAGCAATGCGCCGTGCTCATTCGCCGGCCGCCGCCGATGGTGGCCTGGGTCTTGCCGATGCCTTCCTGCTCGTAGCCGTTGTAGTCCGCCGTGCGGCGGTATCCCGCTTCTTCCGCGGCGGCGAAGATTGCGTCATAGAGCGGGTTCCTGTCCGGCACGACGGATATGCGCAATGGCCCGTCGCGGCCGCGCTCCGGGCTCCCGGACTGCTCGTAACCTTCCATGCGCTTGAACACGGGAGCGATGTCGTCCCAACTCCAGCCGCGATTGCCCATCTGCGCCCAGGTGTCGTAGTCGAGCGGCTGTCCGCGTACATAGACGAGGCCATTGATCGCGCTCGACCCGCCCAGGAGCTTGCCGCGTGGTACCGGGATCTCTCGGTTGTTGGTGCCCGGCTCGGGCTCGGAACGAAATCGCCAGTTGGCGCCGGGGTGATCGATGAGGAGGCCGAAGCTGACAGGCAGTCGCGAATAGGGATGGCCGCTGCTCCCTGCCTCCACCAGCAGCACCCGGGTGCGGCCGTCTTCGGTCAGACGGTTTGCCAGCACTGCCCCGGCCGAACCGGCACCGACGATGACGTAGTCGTAGCTGTTCACACGCGTTCCCCCCGATCGCCTGCTTCTATCCAAGGACCTGGTCGGCCATTTGCAGCTGACCCAGCACGCGCTCACCCATGTCGGCGAAGCGCTGGTCTTTGGTCTGCCCCAGCTTGAAGCGGATGTATATCTGCTGGATGACGATTGCCGTCTTCCACAAGGCGAATGCCTCGTACCATCGGATGCCGGACAGGTCGATCGGCGACCGAGACGCATAGCGCGCGGTTATCTCGGCGCGTGTCGGATAGGATCCGTCGTTGGGCACGCGCGAGGAGGTGAGCAGGGCAGTCTCCCCCGGATCGGCCCAGTAGCCGAGCAATGTGCCGAGATCGATCAGGGGATCGCCTACCGTCGTCATGTCCCAATCGAAGATCGACTTGACACGGTCGGGGTTGGCCGGATCGAACTGGCAATTGTCGAGCTTCAGATCGTTGTGCACCAGGCTCACCGCTTGCGGCGCCGGGAGGCTGGCGGCAAGGCGGTCGAACACGTCCTCGCAGAGGCTGATTTCGCGATCCTTGGCCCGGTCCCAGCGCTTCTTCCAGCCCTGGACCTGGCGTTCCACGAAGCCATCGGGCTTGCCGAGCGATGAGAGGCCGATCGCCTCCGGGTCCAGTGCATGGAAATCGGCCATGGCATCGACCAGGGCGAAGCTGACGCGGCGCTCGACCTCCGGCCAGTGCCGCATCGGCTCGGGAATGCTCTTTCGGATCACCACGCCGCGGCGTCGCTCCATTACCAGGAAGGGAGCGCCGACCACTGCCGGATCCTCACAGAACGCATGTGCTTTCGGCGCCCTGTCGAAGACCGGCGCGAGGCCGCGCAATGCCCGGTACTCGCGGCTCATGTCATGGGCGCCCGGCGCCACCGGACCGAGTGGCGGGCGGCGCACCACCAGTTCCTGGAGGTCGGTTGGCGCTTCGGGGAAGCGCATCAGGTAGGTCAGGTTGGCGCTGCCGCCTGGAAACTGAAGCGCCTCCATTCTGCCGCTCAGCCCCGGAATGGACTCCTTGAGCCAGGCCTCCAGACTGTCCCAGGGCAGTTCCTCGTCAGCGCGAACGGCCGCGATTTCCGCGCTCATCGTACGGCTTCCTCCGAATCCCGCTTTCTTGGACAGGCAGTATCGCGGGCTTCGCCGTTGCCTGAAAGGCTGGCGTTGACCTTTCCCGGGCCGAGCGTGAAGCATGGGGCCATAAACAGGAGGAACGTCCGTGGCTCGTCTCACCCCGATTCCATCGGAAGAAATGACCGAAGCGCAGCGACAGGTGGTCGCCAGGATCGCTTCTGGCCCGCGGGGCCGCGCCGGCGGCCCGTTTCCGGCGCTGCTGCGCAATCCTGAACTCGCCGCTCGCGCCGCGCACCTGGGCGAGTTGCTGCGTTTCGGCACGTCCCTGCCGCCCCGTCTCTCTGAGATGGCGATCCTGATAACCGCGCGCGCATGGAAGGCGCAGTACGAATGGTTCGCGCATGCCCCGCTCGCCCGCAAGGGCGGTTTGAGCGATGCCATCATCGAGGCGATCCGGACCGGGCGGGTGCCGGAAGGAATGCAAGACGACGAACAGGCGCTGCACGCCTTCTGCTCGGAACTGCATGCGACGCATGCGGTGAGCGAGCCAAGCTACAAGCGCGCTCTCGATGTGCTGGGCGAGGTGGCGCTCGTCGAGATCCTGGCGATCAGCGGCTACTACGCAATGGTGTCGATGGTCCTGAATACGGCAGAGGTGGCGCTGCCGGAAGGGGAGCCGCTGCCGCTCGACTGAGTGGTGCAGGGGAACGCCGTGATCACGGCAACGTGGCGTTCTACACGACCGCCGCTGACATACGCGGATGACATGGGCATTTCGATCGGGTTACTGTGATGCATGGCAATACCGTTTCTGGGGGATGGACGATGAACAAATTGACCGATCGATTGCACCGACGCTTGGCTGTTGCCCTGCTCGCGGGCGCCTTGGGCTTGGGTGCTCTCCCGGCCTTCGCCCAGCAGCCGAAAACGCTGAAGGTCGCGATGCACGCCGACGTGCGCACGCTCGATCCTTTCTGGACCACGCAGACCATCGCGGGCATTCACGGCCTGATGGTCTACGATACGTTGTTTTCCAGCGACGATAAGCTCGAACCGAAGCCCCAGATGGTCGACACTTGGACCGTCAGCGACGATCGCAAGGTGTATACCTTCAAGTTGCGCGACGGGCTGAAGTTTCACGACGGCTCGCCCGTCACCAGCAAGGACGTCGTCGCCTCGATGAACCGCTGGGGCAAGCGCGACGGCGCCGGCAAGCAGCTGATGGGCTTCACGGAGTCGCTGACGGCGAAGGACGACAAGACCTTCGTATGGTCGCTGACCGAACCATACGGCCTGCTGATCGACATCCTGGCCAAGACCGGCACCAGCATTCCGTTCGTGATGCGCGAGAAGGAGGCGATGGTCGACCCCTTCAAGCAGATCGAGGAAGTGGTCGGCTCCGGACCCTTCATGTTCAAGCGCGACGAGTGGGTTCCCGGCAGCAAGACCGTCTACACCAAGTTCGCCGACTATGTGCCGCGCAAGGAACCGGCATCCGGTCACGCTGGCGGCAAGGTGGTGAAAGTCGACCGCGTGGAGTTCGTCTGGCTGTCCGATCCCCAGACCGCCCAATCGGCCTTGGTCGCCGGTGAGATCGATTATCTCGAAAATCCGGCTGTAGACTTCCTTCCGATCCTGGAAGGCACCCCGGGGATCAAGGTGGAGGCTCATGCCGCCGCCGGGACCATGGGAATTCTGCAGTTGAATCACCTTCACCCGCCCTTCAACAACGTGAAGGCGCGGCAGGCGATGCTCTACATCATCAACAACCCCGACTATCTGAACACGATCGCCGCCGACAAGAAGCTTCAGACGGTGTGCTACTCCTTCTTCGGCTGCGGCGTGGCGATGGAAACCGACGCCGGCAGCGAGCCCTACAAGGGACCGAAGGACTACAAGAAGGCCGAGGCCCTGTTCAAGGAAGCCGGTTACAACGGCGAGCCGATCACCATCCTGCATGCCACCGACCACCAGTACATCAACCCGGCCAATCTGGTGATGATCCAGCAGTTGCGTAAGGCCGGCTTCCTGAAGCTCGACGTGCAGGCGATGGATTGGGGCTCGGTCGTCTCCCGGCGCGCCAAGAAGGAAGCGCCGGCGCAAGGCGGCTGGAACATCTTCATCACGGGCACGACCGTCCTCACCTCTTCGAGTCCGGTGACGCATACCTCGATCGGCATGGGCTGTGAGAAGGCCTGGTTCGGCTGGCCGTGCGATGCGAAGTTCGAGGAACTGCGCAAGGAATGGGCATTCGCGCCGACGATCGAGAAGCGCAAGGAACTGGCCGTTGCCCTGTCCAAGCGCGCCTACGAACAGGTGCCCTACATCTCCTTCGCCCAGTGGCGCAATCCGGTCGCCTACCGTTCCGACAAGATCTCGGGCGTGCTCTCGGTCCCGTCCGTGCCGCCGATGTGGAATATCGAGAAGAAGTGAAAGTGCTGGTGGCGGTTGCCACCAGAACCCATCGCATCGAACCCCGCGCCGCGAGGCGCGGGGTTTCTCGCAAGTTCTTCCGGAACCGGTTTTGATTTTCTGAGGCGGATCGGCCTCGTTGTTGCATGATTACCGGCACACGCCGTCGGCGGGGTTCCACGATCGGGGACCGCCGCCGCGCGGCGGGCGGACAGGGAAGCAGTCGATGAAAGCGTCAATCCTGGCGCGGCCGATCGGGATCGGCCCCAAGCCACGTGGATTTCCGAAGGTCCGTCGATGACGGCCTATATCATCCGGCGCCTGCTCGCGACCATCCCGGTGATGATCGTGGTGGCCCTGTTCGTGTTCCTGTTGCTGCATCTGACGCCGGGCGATCCGGCGGCCGTCATCGCCGGCGACGATGCCTCCCCTGCCGAGATCGATGGTATCCGGAGCAAGCTCGGCCTCGACCGGCCGATCTGGGAACAGTTCGTGATCTATGTGCTGAGCCTGCTTCGTGGTGATCTCGGCACCTCGATATTCTCCAATCTCCCGGTCACGACACTGGTCATGCAGCGGCTGGAGCCGTCTGTCGTGTTGGCACTGTCCACCCTGGTGGTGGCGGTGCTCTTCGCCATCCCGATGGGCGTGCTCGCCGCATGGAAGGCGCGCAGCGCGATCGACCGGATCGTTATGGGCTTCTCGGTCCTCGGCTTTGCGCTACCGGTGTTCCTGGTCGGGTATCTTCTGATCTATGTGTTCGCGATCGAACTACGCTGGCTGCCGGTACAGGGCTACAGGCCACTCTCGCAAGGGGTCTGGGAGACGGCGCGCTCGATCATCCTGCCGGCCTTCGCGCTCGGCATGGTCTACATGGCACTGATCGCGCGCATTACCCGTGCCAGCATGCTCGAGGTGCTCTCGGAGGACTATATCCGCACCGCGCATGCCAAGGGCGTCGCCAAGAAGTCGGTCCTGCTGAAGCACGCGCTCAAGAACGCCGCGGTACCGATCGTCACCGTCATCGGTATCGGGCTCGCGCTTCTGATCTCCGGCGTGGTCATCACCGAGACGGTCTTCAACATCCCCGGCCTCGGTCGGCTCACTGTGGATGCGATCCTGAAGCGCGATTATCCGATCATTCAGGGCCTGATCATCCTGTTCGCCGGCGTGAAGGTGCTCATCAACCTGATGATCGACATCAGCTACAGCTTCTTCGACCCGCGCATCCGCTACTAGGACGACACCGATGGCAGTAACCACAGAGGTTGCCGTACCCGTCGCTCCCCGCGCGAAATCGGGGTTGGCCGTCTGGCTCGGCCGCAATCCGACGATCGTTATCGGCGTTACGATCCTCGCCGTCCTGGTCGCGTCCGCCTTTCTCGCGCCGTGGCTGGCGGAGGACCCCCTCGCTTTCGAGCCGACCAATCGCCTGAAGCGCCCGTCGGCGGAATTCTGGTTCGGCACCGACCAATTCGGCCGCGACGTATACAGTCGCGTCATCTACGGCACTCGCATCTCGCTGGCCGTCGGCGTCAGCGTCGCCGTGCTGGCGACGGCGCTCGGCCTCGTCCTCGGTATCGTCTGCGGTTACTACAAGCGTGTGGATGCGATAGTCATGCGGGTGATGGACGGCATGATGGCGATCCCCTCCATCCTGCTCGCGATCGCCCTGATTACGCTGATGAAGGCGAGCCTCAGCATCGTAATCATTGCCATCACCATCCCCGAGATCCCGCGCGTCGTGCGGCTGGTGCGCAGCGTCGTGCTCACGGTGCGCGCCCAGCCTTACATCGAGGCGGCGATCGCCAGCGGGACGCGGAACCTCATCATCATGGTGCGGCACATTCTGCCCAACACAGTTGCGCCGCTGATCGTGCAGGGAACCTATGTCTGCGCCTCGGCTATCCTGACCGAGGCGGGCTTGTCCTTCCTCGGCGCCGGGACGCCGCCGGAGATCCCGAGCTGGGGCAATGTCATCTCGCTCGGCCGGTCGTTCTTCCAGATCTCGCCATGGATAATCTTCTTTCCCGGCGTGCTCCTCGCCATCACGGTGCTGGCGATCAACCTCGTCGGTGACGGCCTCCGGGATTCTCTCGACCCGCGCATTGCCCGGCGCATGTGAGGCCTTTGAATGACACTGCTTGCGACCGCTGATACCGCAGCCGCACCCGCTCGGGCTTCGGACGACCTGATTCTATCGGTGCGGGACCTCAAGACGCAGTTCTTCACCCGTGACGGCACGGTCCGGGCGGTTGACGGCCTTTCCTACGATCTCGCACGCGGCGAAACGCTGTGCATCGTGGGCGAGTCCGGCTGCGGCAAGAGCGTCTCGGCGCTCTCGGTCATGCGCCTCATCCCCGAGGATGCCGGCCGGATCGTAGGCGGCTCCGTGACCTTCGAGGGCACGGAACTCACCGACATGCCGGAGCATGAGATGCGCCGCATCCGCGGCAACCGCATCTCGATGATCTTCCAGGAGCCGATGACGTCGCTCAATCCCGTGTTCACGGTGGGCGAGCAGATCGCCGAGTCGCTGCGAATCCACCAGGGGCTGGGCGGCCATGCGGCGGCGGAGCGGGCGGTTGAAATGCTCTCTCTGGTGAAGATCGCGGATCCGAGGCGGCGTGCGGGCGAGTACCCGCACCAACTTTCGGGCGGCATGCGCCAGCGGGTGATGATCGCGATCGCTCTCGCCTGCAACCCGAAAGTGCTGATTGCCGACGAGCCGACGACGGCCCTCGACGTGACGATCCAGGCGCAGATCCTCAACCTGATGCTGGAGTTGAAGGAGCGTCTCGGCACCGCCATTGTCCTCATCACCCACGATCTCGGTGTCGTCGCCGAGACGGCTCAGCGGGTGATCGTCATGTACGCCGGCCGCAAGGTAGAGGAAGCCTCGGTCGAGGAACTCTTCCGCCATCCGCTTCATCCTTACACGCGCGGCCTCATGGGCTCGATTCCCCGGCGGAGCGCCACGGGACGGCGGAGCGGCATCCGCGGCCGGCTGCAGGAGATCTCGGGCATCGTTCCCTCGCTCCGGGAAGAAATACCCGGATGCGCCTTCGCGCCCCGCTGCTCCTTTGCGGTCGAGCGGTGCAGCCGCGAGAAGCCGCCCCTCGAGCCGCATCGTCCGGCGCACCTCGCCGCCTGCTGGGAGGCCGCGCGGGTCGCGGCGACGCCGCGATGAGCGCCGCCCCGGCGGTGGCCGAGACGGTCCTGCGTGTCAGGGACCTCAAGAAGCACTTCCCCATCCATCGCGGCGTGCTGTCGCGCGTGGTCGGCCATGTCTTCGCCGTCGACGGCGTTTCCTTCGAGATCCGGCGGGGCGAGACGCTCTGTCTGGTGGGTGAGTCCGGCTGCGGCAAGTCCACGGTCGCGAAGACGGTGATGCGTCTGCAGGAACCGACCGCCGGCTCGGTGGAACTGAACGGGACCGACATCACCAAGCTCGACCAGGCGGAGCTCCGCGCGCATCGCCGCCAGATGCAGATCGTCTTCCAGGATCCCTATTCCTCGCTCAACCCGCGCTTGTCCGCCGGGGCGATCGTGAGCGAGCCGCTCACCAACTACGATATCGCCTCCGGAGCCGAGCTGGAGCAGAGGATCGCGCAGCTCTTCGAGCGCGTCGGCCTGCGCGCGGATGCGATGGCGAAGTATCCGCATGAATTCTCCGGCGGACAGCGTCAGCGCCTCGGCATCGCCCGTGCCCTCGCCGTCAATCCCCGCCTGATCGTCGCCGACGAGCCGGTTTCCGCGCTGGATGTTTCGGTGCAGGCACAGGTTCTCAATCTCCTGGTCGACCTGCAGGAGGAATTCCAACTCGCCTACCTCTTCGTCAGTCATGACCTCGCCGTGGTCGAGCACATCGGTCATCGCATCGCGGTCATGTATCTGGGACGGATCGTCGAGCTCGCCGACAATGCCGACCTGTTCGGTGCCCCGCTGCACCCCTATACCGAGGCATTGCTGGAAGCGGCTCCCCTGCCGGAACCCGGTTTGAAGCGCGAGCGCATCATCCTGCAAGGCGACGTGCCCAGCCCGATGGCGCCGCCTCCGGGCTGCCACTTCCACACTCGCTGCCTCTATGCGCAGGCCCGCTGCAAGGCGGAGGTGCCGGCGCTGGAGGAGGTGGCTCCCGACCATTGGGTTGCCTGCCACTTCCGGCCCAAGGGTGGCCCGTTCGGCCCGCTTACGCGGACCGACGGTTGACCTGACCCGGCCAGACTTCGGGCACTCTGCTCGCCAGCCAACGCACCAGAGCGGCATTCACGGCGGCGGGACATTCCTGCGCCATCCAATGACCGGATGCTATGCGCGCCTCGGTCAGGTTCCGGCAATAGGCCCGCATCGGCCCGGCGAGCGGTGAATCTATGCTTTCACAGGTGTAGTCGTACTCGGCGGCGAGGAAGAGCGCGGGCAGATCAATGAACCCGCCATTCGCCGCGCGCGCCGAGAAGGCGATGTTCGCGGCATCGTTCATATACCAGGAATCGGGTCCGAAGAATCCGTTGCGCGTAAGCGCGGCGGCATAGCTCCGCAGATCCTCCTCGCTGACCACATCGGTGTCGTGCGGAAGGTCCGGTGCCTCGCCCGCGCCGCCGAACCAGCCACCTTTCCGGCGGATGAAGGCGGTTCCCGTCGGCTTCTTCTTGCCGGCCGGACTGCCCTTGCGAAACAGGGCCTTCACCGTGTTGTAGACATTGGCTTCGAATGCCCTGGTCGCCGCCGGGAAACTCTCTTCATAAAAGCGCATGTAGTCCCACTGGCCGGCCGGAAACTCGTCCTGCGGATAGACCCGACGGTCGACCAGCGAGAGGAGGTGGTCGATGCCGCGCTCGATGGTGGCATAGGGAACGCAGAGTGAAGCTGCGGCATGGGCCCGGTCGGGGTGGTGGCTGACGACGCTCCACATGGCCGGGCTGCCCCAATCGTGGCCGACCCAGACGGCCTTTTCGCGGCCGAGATGGTCGATCAGTTCGATCATGTCGGCGGTGATCTCCTCAAGCGTGTAGGCCTCGTGGATGTCGTAGATGCTGGAGCGGCCATAGCCGCGCATGTCGGGGGCGACCGCCCGGAAGCCGAGGGCCCCCAGCGCCGGAAGCTGATGACGCCAGCTGATCGACAATTCCGGCCAGCCGTGCAGGAAGATGATCAACGGTCCGTCGGTTGGGCCGGCGGCCAGATAGAAGGTCGTATGCCGATCCGATCTGGCTGTGTGCTCGGTGATGGAGAAGGGCGTCATCGGCGTGGCGTCTCCCGGAATTCAAGGCATTAGCAGGATGTTAACCGTCTCTCACGATTCTGTGTGGTGCTGAAACGACCGCAGTGCATGGGAGGCGGGGTACAGCATGTCATCACCTACGCCTTCGCTGGCGGCGTCATTCGAAAGCGCTACGCCGCCGAGTTACGAAAGCCGCTTCAATCAGCATCAGCTCTTCCAGGCTCTGGAAGGCATGATCCAGGGAATCGTCATCCATCGCGGCAAGGCGCTCTACGCCAATCCCGCGATGATCGACCTCGTCGGTGTCGCCTCGCGTGACGACTACATGCGCGCGCCGAGTGTGATCGACTTCGTCCATCCCGACGACCAGGAACTGGTGCGCAGCCAATCGGCACGCCGCATCGCGACCGGCGAAACGCAGAGCTACGAGTTTCGGCTGTCCCGGCCCGACGGCTCCTACATCTGGGTCGACAGCCGCGCCTCTTCGATCATGTGGGACGGCGAGCCCGCGGCGATGGCCGTGCTGACCGATATCAGCGCCCGCAAGCGGTCCGAACTCCTCTTCCACAGCATCTTTCACTCCACATCCGACGCCATCACGCTGAGCGGGATGGACGACCTGCGCTACGTGATGGTGAACGACAGCTTCCTGCGACTGCATGGCATGAAGCAGGAAGACGTGGTTGGCCGAACCGCCCAGGAGATCGGGCTCAGCGTCGATCCGACGTTCCGCCCGCGCGTCGCCGAGATGCTGCGCTCCGGGCAGGAGGTGCGTGACGTGGTCACGGAGATTCGTGGCGAGGCCGATGGCCGGTTCCGCCAGTTCTCCATAGCCGCCACCCGTCTCGACATCGACGGCCGGCCGATGCTGCTGCTCGTCTGCCGCGATATCACCGAGCGCCGTCGTCAGGAGGAGGAACTGCGGGAGGCGCGCGACATGCTCGAGGCGGCCTACCACTCCATCGCCGCCGCCAATGACAGCCTCGAACTCCGTGTGCGTGAGCGGACCGCGGAACTCCAGGCCGCCCAGGACGAAATTCTCAAGCGCGAGCGCTTGTCGGCCCTCGGCCAGTTGACGGCCACCGTTGCGCACGAGTTGCGCAACCCCTTGAGCGCCATCAAGAACACCCTTTTCAGTACGCGCGAGATGGCTGGCGCCAAGGGCCTCAATCTCGATCGCCCGGTAAGCCGGATGGAACGCAGCATCGAACGCTGCAATCGGATCATCAGCGACCTGCTCGACTTTTCGCGAACGCGAGAGCTGCGTCGTGAGACGACCCAGTTCGATGCCTGGCTCGGCTCCGTGGTCCGCGAGCAGACCCTGCCGGCGGAGGTGGAGCTCCGTCTAGCGCTCGATGCCGGAGACGCGATCGTCAACCTCGATCTGGATCGCCTGCGCCGCGTCGTCATCAATCTGATCGACAATGCGGCGCAGGCGATGACGGACACCCTGGCAACCAGCCCGCGGAAGATTCTCGATCTGCGCAGCAGGGCGAATTGCGACTGGATCGAGTTGGTGGTGGAAGATACCGGTCCGGGAATTCCGCCGGAGAACCTTGCCCGCGTCTTCGAGCCGCTGTTCAGCACGAAGAGCTTCGGAACCGGCCTCGGACTGCCGACAGTGAAGCAGATTGTCGAGCAGCACGGCGGTGAGATCGTGATGGAGAGCGAGGTGGGGCGCGGCACGCGGGTGCATGTCCGGCTTCCGCGAACGACGGAACGGGAGTTGGCGGCATGATGAGACGCATCTTTGTCGTCGACGACGACCGCGACCATGCCGAGAGCCTTGCCGACATCCTGGAGATGCGGGGCTACGAGGTGGAGATCGCCTATTCCGGCGAGGAGGCCGTGGAGCGATTCCAGGTGGCCGACTTCGATCTGGTCTTCATGGACGTGAAGCTGCCCGGCAAGAACGGTGTCGAAACCTTCTTTGCCTTCCGCCAGCTCCGGCCCGACGTCCAGGTCATGATGATGACAGGCTTCAGCGTCGAGGCGCTGGTTCGCCAGGCGGTGGAAGGCGGCGCCCTCGGGGTGTTGCACAAGCCCTTTTCCGGCGAGGACCTGCTGACGGCGGTGGAACACGCCAAGCCTCGGGGCCTGGTTCTGGTCGCGGACGACGACGTCTACTACGCGGAGAGCATCGCGACGCTTCTGGGCGGGGCGGGCTATCGTGTACGCGTAGCCACCACCGGCCGGGAGGCGCTCGACATGATGCAGAACGGCGGGTTCGACTGCCTGCTGCTCGACCTGAGCATGCCGATCCTCTCCGGTCTCGAAGTCTATATGGCGCTGAAGCATGCCGGTCGCCTGGTGCCGACCATTCTCATTACCGGCAATGCCGCGAGCAGCGATGCCGAAACGCTTTGCCCGCTGACGGAAGGTCTCCTGGTGAAGCCGTTCGATCCCGGCGCGCTGCTGCAGAAGCTGGCGGCCCTCCCCGGACGGGCCGCCGCCTGAAATGATGCGCCCGGTCGATCCCGAGGCGGCAGAGCGTCGCCGGCTGCTGGTGGTCGACGACGACGTCGATTTCGCTGAATCGCTGGCCGACATTCTCGACTTTCAGGGCTACGCCGTGCAGGTGGCCACGACGACCGCGGATGCGCTTGCCGCCCTCGGACGGGACGGACCGCCGGTTGCCATGCTCGACATTCGTTTGGGGGGAATATCCGGCGTCGACCTCCTGGCCGAACTCATCGCTCGCGATCCGCACCTTGTCTGCGTGATGATGACGGCGCATGTCGATACCGGCTCGGCCGTGCAGGCGCTGCGCCGGGGCGCCTATGACTATATCGACAAGGCCTGTGATCCGGGTGAACTGGCCGCTGTGCTCGCCCGCGCCTTCGAGAAGTGCGAGCTGCAGCAGGCACGCCGCGACGCTGTCGCGGCGCTGCGCCAGGCGAAGGAAGCGGCGGAAGCCGCAAGCCGCGCCAAGTCGGGATTCCTCGCCACCGTCAGCCATGAGCTGCGCACGCCGCTCAATGCGATCATCGGCTTCTCCGAACTGGTGCTGGCCGAGGCACAGGGGCCACTCGGCAACGAGCAGTACCGCGGCTACATCAAGAACGTGCACGAGAGCGGCCAGCATCTGCTGGAACTGATCAACGACATCCTCGATCTGTCCAAGGCAGAGGCCGGAAAGCTGGAACTGAACGAACACACGGTGGATGTTCGTATGGCTGTGCGCACCGTTGCGCGCCTGATCAATCCCAAGGTGGAGGAGGGAAGGCTGGCGCTCGAAGCTCTCCTGCCGGCGGACCTGCCGCCGCTTCGCGCCGATGAGCGCAAGCTGAAGCAGGTGCTGATCAACCTGCTGTCCAATGCCGTGAAGTTCACGCCCGCGGGTGGACGCATCGTCGTATCCGCCACCCTCGACCCGCAGGGTACCTTCCGCCTCGCCGTGTCCGATACCGGTATCGGCATCGCGCCCGATCACCGGGCAAGGGTGTTCGAGCCCTTCAGCCAGGTCGACAACTCGCTGAGCCGCCAGCACGACGGTACCGGACTGGGACTGCCGCTGGTGAAGGCCTTGATGGAATTGCACGGCGGCAGCATCGAACTCGAGAGTACGCCGGGGCAGGGGACGGTGGTGACGGCCGTCTTTCCGGCCGATCGGGTGCTTCCGCCCATAGCCCCGCGCGCGGCTTCCGCCGCCTGATCCGATCGGTGCTAACCTCAGGCCGAGGAAGCGTGCCGGGGAGTGAAGCGTGACGGAAGAAAGCCTGCCTTTCGCCGGGCTGACGGTGATCGATGCGTCGAGCTTCATCGCCGGGCCGGCCGCGGCGACCATGCTGGGCGACTATGGCGCCGATGTCATCAAGGTGGAGTCGCCCGATGGCGGGGACACCTTCCGCGCCTTCGGTTCCTCGCCGGTGATCGCGCCGCATGAGGTCAACTATTGCTGGGAGCTGGTCTCCCGCAACAAGCGTTCCATCGCCCTCGATCTGAAGGCGCAAGCCGGTCGCGCCGTCTTCCACAAGCTGGTCGCTCGCGCCGACATCCTGGTCACCAACTTTCCATTCCCCGTGCGGGCGAAGCTGGGCCTGCGCTATGCCGACCTGTCATCACTCAATCCGCGCCTCATCTACGCCTCGCTCTCGGGATATGGCGAAGCCGGTCCGGATGCGGATCGGCCGGGCTACGACACCACGGCCTATTTCGCTCGCTCCGGCCTCACCGCCGCCACCACGGTGGAAGGGGCGCCGCCCTCCTTCTCTGTCCCGGCGCAAGGGGATCATCCCACCGGCACCGCCCTCTTCGCCGCCATCATGATGGCGCTCTGGCGGCGCGAGCGGACGGGGCAGGGGGCGGAAGTCTCCACCTCGCTCCTCGGCAATGGCCTCTGGGCGAATGGGCTGGTGGCACAGGGCGTGCTGATCGGCGGCACGCTGCCGCCCCGTATGCCGCGGTCGCAGCCGCGAACCGCTTTCCCCATTTCCTATCTCACCGCCGACGGCCGCTGGATGAATCTCGCCGTCGTGAACGAGGACAGGGACTGGCCGGTCTTCTGCCGGCTGGTCGACCGGCCGGATCTCGCCGTCGACCCCCGCTTCGCCGATACGCCCACGCGGCGCGCTCATGCCCTGGCGCTGCTGCCGCTTCTGGAAGCGGAGTTCGCCAAGCGCACGCTCGCCGAATGGCAGGCGCTGCTGCGCGGCTCCGGCATCACCTACGGCTTCATCAATCGTGTCGCCGATGCGGTGAACGATGCTCAGGCCGAAGCGGCCGGCGCCGTCCGGCCCAGCGTCAATCCGGCCATGCCGCGTACGATAACCAATCCGCTCCGCCTCGATTTCGCCGACCAGCGCCCTGCGGGGCCCGCCCCGGCCCTCGGCCAGCATACCGACGAGATCCTGCGCGAGATCGGGCTGGCCGAGGACGAGATCGCGGCCTTGAAGCAGAACGGGTCCGTTGCCTAGGCGCTTGCCCGCATCAGTATCTCGCCCATCTTCTGGTGCAGCAGGTTGATCGCCTTCAGGGGGCGGACCATGACCTTGAAGTGGGTGATGAGCCCGTCCTCGTTCCAGCGGATGATATCGACGCCATTGATCCGGATGCCGTCGATCTCGCAGGCGAATTCCAGCACGGCGGATATTTCGCCGATCCACTCCTCGACATAGTGGAAGGTCTCGTTGTTCAGGACCTTCAGCGCCGATTGCAGGTACTTGGCGGTGATGGCCCGGCCAGACTGCGGCGTATGCACGACCGGTGATTCGAACACCACGTCATCTGCGAGCAATGCAGGAATGCCGCTTCCGTCAAGCGACTCCACGATCCTGTGCCAGCCCTCGATCGCATGCGCCATTCAACCCTCCCTTGTGCGGGGCTCAGGATAGCGCAAGCGCGGGCGGCAGCACGAAGGTCCGCCGGGCAAGAGGCGAGGAAAGCCGGTCTGCCGGGTACCAGGCGTGCAGAACCGTCTTGTCCAGCAGGTCGGGATTGGCGGCGATGAAACCCGCGAAGCCGTCGTGGCCGTCCATCCGCTCGGCGATCAGGGCCAGGAAGGCGACGGTGATCGTCTCGTGATAGGCCTCGGGCCGGCCGATCCGGGCCGTCATCGACTTCAGACCGCCGGCGAAGCGATGCGCCGCCTCGGTGAAGGGATACCGCCGCAGCATCTCGAAGCCCAGCCGAATGTGGTCGCGGTGCCTGAAGCCGGCGGGGTCGATCTCGCCGGCTTCGAAGCGGCCCAACTCAGCGTCCACGGTCTGCTTCCGTCAGCTTGTGCGCATCGGCCGCCGTGAGGTCGAGCCCGTAGACCGCCTTCAACCGGGTGATCGCCTCCAGCGATTTGGGTCCGAACGGGGCCTTGCCCTCGAAAGCATGCAGCGCGATACCCTCGACAAGGTCGCCCAGCGACAGGTCCAGATGCTCGGCCAGCCCCTTCAGCACCTTGAGCAGCCGCTTCTCGATGCGCACGCCGGTCTGCACACGTTCGATCGTCTTCATGTTATCTTGGTACCAAAGTACCAAGGTCACAGTCAACGCTCATTTCAGCTCGATGTCGTAGCGGATGAAGCCGCGGTTCTTGCCCACCTTGTCGTATAGCCGCCGGGCCGTGGCATTGGTCTCGTGCGTTTGCCAATAGACCCGGCCGCAGTCGCGTTGCTTCGCCCAGTCGCAGATCGCCTGAATGAGCTTGCCGCCCACGCCGCGGCCTCGCAGGCCACTGTCGGTGAACAGGTCCTGCAGGTAGCAGACATCCGGGGCGGAGGTGTTCGGATGGATGAAGAAATGCGCGATGCCCACCAGGCGTCCGTCCAGCTTCGCCCCGAAGGCATGCATGTGCCGGTCGTCCTGGAAGGCTTTCCAGGCCCGGTCGTACATCGCTTGACTGAGCGTGCGTTCGTAGAAATCGATATAGGCGCGGAACAGAACCTCCCACTCCGCCCGGTCCGTGGGTTGCAGCTTGCCGATCTCGAGCATGTGACCTCCGCTTCATGAGACAGGCTAGGGTTGGAACCGCCGCGACAGCAGGGCCAATTGCGGTTTTTCTCGGCGGACCAATCCGGCGGAGGCGCATAGGGGAAAGCATGCGAACAGCCCACCTGTTGACCGCTCTGGTGTTGGCGGTGTTCCCAACCTTTCCGGCGGGCGCCCAAAGGGAAGCTGTCTGCGCTCCGGTTGTCGCGGTCGCGACGCATGACGGCACGACGACACGCTATGCGCTGCACGGCCCCCACCTTCGGGACGGCGGTGTCTCGCTGGTCCTGCTGCCCGGGGGCGGTGGCTTCCTCGACCTCGACGCCGATGGTTGTCCGCGCCGCCTCTCCGGCAATTCGCTTGTCCGCTCCATTCCACACTTCATATCCGCGGGCTTCACTGTCGCGCTCGTCGACGCGCCTTCCGATCATCGTGACGAAGACGGGCTCGCCGCATTCCGCACGGATCCAAAACATGCCACCGACATCGGCCGCGTCATTGTCGACCTGCGCCGGCGGGTGCCCGGCGGCGTCTGGCTGGCCGGCACCAGTCGAGGCAGCATCTCGGCGGCCAATGCCGCGGTGCGCCTCGAAGGCCCCGAGGCACCGGATGGCGTCGTCCTCACCTCCGCCCTCATGGCGGGACAGATCGGCGCGCGCAAACTCTTCGTGGCACAAAGCGTCTTCGACCTTCCGTTGGAAGCGATCCGCCAGCCGGTGCTGATTGTCGGCCATGCGGCGGATCAATGCATCCGCTCGCCGCCCGGACTGATGAGCCGTCTGGCCGAGAAACTGAGCGGTACCCGAGCGCAGGTGGTGACGGTGGAGGGCGGACCAACGCATCAGGGGGCCGCCGGCATCGAAGCCTGCGAGGGCCGCTCGCCGCACGGCTTCGTCGGACAGGAGGCGGAAGTAGCCGCCGGGATCGTTCGTTTCGTCCGCACCGGCCGCTACTGACCGGCATTTGCCAGCGGCTTCCGCCTGTCGCAGCCTAGGCGAGGGAGGAGACGAGATGCGCCAATTGGAATTCGGCTGGTTCCTGCCTACGTCGGGAGACACCACGGCCTATGCCGATCGCGGTGCCGCCGTGCCGCCCTCGCTCGACATGTTCGACCGCGTGACGGCGGCGGCGGAGGCCGCCGGCTTCGAATACATGCTCGTTCCCGTCGCATCCGCCTGCTGGGACGCCTACGTCACCTCGGCCATGGTGCTCGGGCGCGCGCGGTCGATCCGCATGCTCGTGGCGGCCCGGCCCGGCTACGTCAACCCGGTGCTGCTGGCGAAGATGATCGCGGCCATGGATCAGCTCTCCTCGGGCCGGGTTTCGGTCAACCTGATCGCCGGTCAGAGCGACGAGGAGGCGGTTCAGGAAGGCATCCGCTGGACCAAGGAGCAGCGCTACGAGCTGATGGACGAGGAGGTCGACATCCTGAAGGCGTTGTGGACCGCCAAGGGGCCGGTACATTTCGAGGGGCGCCATCACGTGCTGAAAGGTGCGCGCATCTCCCCGAAGCCGTTCCAGAAGCCCCATCCGCGCTTCTATCTCGGCGGCGGTTCGGCTCAGGCATGGGAGATCTCGGCAAAGCATGCCGACGTGCATCTCTTCTGGGGCGACACGGTCGAGCGGATTGCCTCGAACATGCGCGACATCCGTGCGCTTGCCGCCCGCCATGGCCGCGATCATGCGATCGGCTTCGGCATGCGGCTCCAGATCGTCTGCCGGGAGACCGAGCAGGACGCATGGGCTGCGGCACATGCGCTGGTCGAGGGAGTGACCGAGGGGCAGACGCGGTTCATCAAGACCCACTACGCCGCTTCCGCCGCCAACCGCCGGGTACAGGAACTGGCCGATACCCATGGTGACCTGATCGGCCCGCACTTGTGGACCGGCATTACCCGCGTGCGTCCCGGCGCCGGCATCGCCGTTGTCGGCGATCCGCGACAATGCGCCGATACGCTGCAGCAGTTCATCGACCTCGGCTGCCACTCCTTCTGTCTGTCGGGCTATCTGCATGATGCGGAGGCGGAGCGCTTCGCCCGCCTGGTAAGGCCGCTGCTGGCCGCGCGCAATCCCGGGCGTGTGCCTCGCGAACCTGCATCGTGAACGGGCGATAATTTCGATCAAGCGCGCTTCGATGCAGCAAGCGACGCGCGCTTGATCAGTTCGTCACGGTCCGGCGCAGGGCCGCAGGGTCTTCTTTCGCCCTTCAGAAGTGCAGATCGCCGCAAGGGTTTTAGGCAGAGGGTAGGTCGTCTCTGCCTGCGCGGGGCCGCTGGGGGATACCCCCCGCTGCCATTGCCCGAGGCCTGCCGAAGGGCGGCAGCCTAGCTTTTCTGCCGCCGTAAGATCGAGCGCAGCATCGGTGCAGACGGCCAGTGCGATGCTTCCACCCGGCTGCCGCTTTGCGCGCCGCCCCTGCGCCATCGCTGAGCATCTGTGGCTTTTCCCGCTGGCTGGCATGCGCCTTGCTGAATAGGGGGCATGCTGAAGAGTTTCGGCGCTTGCCTCCGGCAAGGCCCTTCGCTTCGGCGCAGGTCGCGAGGGTCCGATGGCGAATGCGGGGTCGCAGGCACAACGAGGTCGGGGATCGCCCGGTCGATCGGCGGGGCGGTCTGAATGACGGATGTCGCTGCTTCCCCCGCGCCTGTCGTCCCCACAGGCCGTGGGGTGCCCGGCCCGGTCTGGACCGCTTTGTCGCTCGGTTGCTTCTTCGCGGCCTGGTACGCAGGTACTGAGATATTCGGGATTGATCCGGTCTTCATCCCTTCGATCGGCATGGTCACCCAGGCCCTGGTCCAGGGTTTCGGCTCCGGCCTCTTCATTACACATCTGGGTGTCACCCTGGCCGAGATCGGTCTGGGTTTCCTGGTCGCGGTCGCAATGGGGGTCGGCATCGGGGCGCTCGTCTCCACCTCGCCGATCGTCGAGCGCAGCGTCAGCCCGCTGATCGTCGCCTTTCAGTCGATGCCGAAGATCGCCATGGCGCCGCTCATCATCGTCTGGTTCGGCTACGGCATCGCCTCCAAGGTGGTACTGGTCGCCTTCATCGCCTGCTTCCCCATTCTGATCAGCACTATCGCCGGGCTCGGACAATGCGATCCGGGGCGCCTCGATGTCATGCGTTCGCTCCGCGCCAGCCGACTCCAGTTGATCTGGCTGGTCCGTCTGCCGAGCGCTCTGCCGATGATCTTCGCGGGCATCGACGTGGCGGCGATCTTCGTCGTCATCGGGGCGATCGTCGGTGAGTTCGTCGGCGCCAAGTCCGGCATGGGAACGCTCATTCTCTATGCCAACACCAACATGGATACCGCCCAGGTCTTTGCCGTCCTCATCGTGATGGCGATCGTGGGTCTCGGCTTTCATCGCTCGGTTCAGTGGATTCGCCGGCGGGTCGTCTTCTGGGTGCCACAGGAGACGCAGCGCTAGGTCGAAGGTCGGTTCGACTCGTTTCAGGAGGAAGATGGTCATGCAGATGTTGCCCGTTCAGGATCGTGTACGCCGCTTCGAGCCGGAGAATGTCTTCGATCCGCGCCTGTATGACGGGGTGCGCCGGCCGTTCGACATTGCCGAGACGCTGCCGGCCTGGTGCTACACCTCGCCGACCTTCTATCGCCGTGAGATCGAACGGATCTTCATGAAGTACTGGAACTGCATCGGCCACGAGAGCCTGGTGCCGAAAGCCGGTTCCTATATCGCCATCGACTTTCTCGAAATGCCGCTGGTGGTGGTACGGGGCGAGGACATGAAGGTGCGCGCCTTCATCAACTCCTGCTCGCATCGCGGCTCGAAGCTGCTCGAGGGGGCGGGCGAGTGCAATTTCATCAAATGCCCCTATCACGCCTGGGCCTTCTCACATACCGGAGAACTCGTCGGCACGCCGCTCTTCGAGGAATCGGATGCGTTCAAGAAGTCGGACCATCCGCTCACGCCGGTGAAGCTCGAGATGTGGGCCGGCTTCATGTGGATCAACTTCGATCCCTACGGCGAGAGCCTGATGGAGCAGCTGGGTGACCTGCCGGAGCGCACGGCTCCCTGGAAGGCCGAGGAGATGGTTCATGTCTTCGGCCGCACTTACGAGGTGAAGGCGAATTGGAAGCTCTTCACCGAGAACTACTCCGACGGCTACCACGTTCCCTTCGTGCACAGCCCCAGCATCGCGAAGAAGAAGGTATCGAAGCGCGACTTCCACGATCCCGCCATCCATCGCGGCGGCTACCTCATGCACTACACCTATTTCGAGGGCACGCGCGGTGTGCTGGGCGGCGGCAAGAAGGCGCCTGAACTCGACCTGCCGGCCGAACTGAAGCAGGGCACCTTCTTCCCGCATGTGCAGCCGAACGCGATGATGGCCTTCGCCATCGACAGCGCCGGCGCCACCGTCATCGTCCCCACCGGACCGGAAAGCTGCGTCCTGCACCGGAACACGCTCTTCCCGAAGTCGACGGTGGAACTGCCCGATTTCGAGGAGATCCTGGCGGGCTACATCGCCCTCGGCGACCAGGTGGCGCGCGAGGACATCATCGCCTCGGAATGGCAGCAGATGGGCCTGCGCTCGCCCTTGCACAAGCCCGGCCGCTTCACGCCCCAGGACAAGCTCGTCCACGACTACGACCTCTGGATACTCGACCAGGTCATCGGCAATTCCTGACCTGAGCCCGACCCCGTACTGAGGAGCGTGACCGATGCAGATGCTGCCCGTCCAGGAACGCCTACGCCGTTTCGAGCCAGAGAACGTCTTCGAGCCCCGGCTCTACGACGGCGTGCGCCGGCCCTTCGACACCGCCGAGACCTTGCCGGCCTGGTGCTACACCTCGCCCGCCTTCTACCAGCGCGAGGTGGAACGGATATTCATGAAGAACTGGAACTGCATCGGTCACGAATCCCTGGTGCCGAATGCCGGCTCCTATGTCGCCATCGACTATCTCGACATGCCGCTGGTGGTGGTACGGGGCGAGGACATGAAGGTGCGCGCCTTCATCAACTCGTGCTCGCATCGCGGCTCCAAGCTGCTCGAAGGCTCGGGCGAGTGCAATTTCATCAAGTGTCCCTATCACGCCTGGGCCTTCTCGCACACGGGCGACCTCGTCGGCACGCCGCTTTTCGAGGAGTCGGACGCTTTCAAGAAGTCGGATCACCCGCTGACCCCGGTGAAGCTGGAAGTCTGGTCCGGTTTCCTCTGGGTCAACTTCGATCCCTATGGTGAGACCCTGCATGAGCAACTCGGCGACCTCGTCGAACGGACGCGGCCCTGGGGTGCGGACGACATGGTGCAGGTCTGGAGCACCAAGCTCGCGATGCGGGCCAACTGGAAGCTCCTGACGGAGAACTATTCCGACGGTTATCACGTCCCCTTCGTTCATCAGCCCACGATCGCCAAGAAGAAGGTTTCCAAGCGCGACTTTCACGACCCGGCGGTCCATCGCGGCGGCTACCTGATGCATTTCACCTACTTCGACGGCACCCGTGGCGTCATGGGCAATGCGAAGAAGGCGCCGGAACTCGACCTGCCGCCGGAACTGAAGCGGGGCACGTTCTTCCCGCTGGTGCATCCGAACGCGATGTTGGCCTTTGCGATCGATCAGGTGGCGATCACCGATGTGCGGCCGACGGGGCCGGAGACCTCGGAAGTCCACCTCGCCATGCTGTTCCCGAAATCGACGGTGGCGCTGCCGGACTTCCAGGACGAGATCCTGCCGGGCTACGCGACCCTGATCGAGAACGTGGTCAAGGAGGACATCGTCGCCGCCGAATGGCAGCAGATGGGCCTGCGCTCTCCTCTGCACAAGCCCGGCCGCTTCACCCCCCAGGACAAGCTCGTCCACGACTACGACCTCTGGATCCTCGACCATGTGATCGGCAATCGCTGACGCGCGTAGCTTGGAGGTGGCGGATATGCAAAGTCCTCTGATTCGGATCGACGAGGTATCGAAGACCTATGCGACGGCGAGCGGGGAGGCGGTGCAGGCGATCGGCCGCATCTCGCTCGATATCGCCGACGGTGAATTCGCCGCGGTGGTGGGGCCTTCGGGCTGCGGCAAGACCACGCTCTTACGCATCCTGGCCGGCCTGATCGGCGACTACCAGGGCGCGGTCAATGTCCGTGGCTCGCTGATGCAGGGGCCGACGCGCGACATCGGCATCGTGTTCCAGGAAGCCAATCTGATGCCCTGGCGCACGGTGATCGAAAACGTGATGCTGCCGGTCCAGGTCCTGAAGCTGGACCGCAAGACCTATCTGCCGCGTGCGCAGGCCCTGATCGACCTCGTGGGCTTGAGGGGCTTCGAATCGAAACTGCCGAACGAACTGTCCGGCGGCATGCGCCAGCGCGTGGCCATCGCGCGCGCGCTGGTTCACGACCCGTCGATCCTGCTGATGGACGAGCCCTTCGGCGCGTTGGATGCGATGACCCGTGACAACATGAACGTCGAACTGGCGCGGATCTGTGCCACAGCCCGAAAGACCGTCTTTCTCATTACCCACTCGATCGCGGAATCCGTCTTCCTCAGCGACCGGGTGTTCGTCATGTCGCGCCGCCCGGGGCGCATTCTGCAGACCATACCCATCGACCTGCCGCGCCCCCGGGCTCTCGATGTGATCGCCTCGCCGGAGTTCGGGCGATACGTGCTCGCCATCCGCTCGCTGCTGGGCGATGGCGACGGCGCGCATTCGCTCGTGCACTGAGGGGAGGCGACAGCATGGTCCAGTTCACCGGCACCGTCGTCGAACCGCTTCGCTCGCCGACGCTGTCCCTGCCGCTGCGCAGGCTAGTGCGGGAGTATCCGGAGCGCATCCTGACCCCTCTCTGGGTTGTGCTCGCGCTGCTCGTCTGGGACCTCGTCATCGTCCTCGGCGGCGTCAACCAGATGCTGCTTCCGCGCCCATGGGCCGTGCTCTCCGCACTCTGGTCCGGGATCGCCACGGGCGGATACTTCGGCCATCTCCTGGTGACCGGCTACGAGGCCGTGATGGGCTTCGCCATCGCTGGCGCCGCCGGCATCATCCTGGGCTCGGGCGTGGCGCTGTCGCCCGCCATCGCCGGTGCCGTCTATCCCTACCTGGTCGCGACGCAGACCATTCCCAAGATCGCGCTGGCGCCGCTGTTCATCCTCTGGTTCGGCTACGACGCCGGTTCCAAGATCGCCGTCGCCGCCCTGATCGCCTTTTTCCCCGTCCTGGCGAACGTCGTCGCCGGCTTGCGCGATTGCGACGAGGGCCGGCTCGACGTGCTGCGCAGCCTGGGCGCCAGCCGCTGGCAGGTTTTCCGGATGGTCCGCCTGCCGAACGCGCTGCCCTACATCTTCAACGGCCTGAACATCGCCATCGTCTTCGCGCTGACCGGCGCCATCGTGGGCGAGTTCGTGGGCGCCTCCGAGGGTATCGGTTACCTGATGATGCAGGCCAACGGCCTGATGAACGTTCCGATGGGCTTCTCGCTGATGCTGGTGCTGGCGCTGCTCGGCGCCGTGCTCTTCGGCGGCATGAAGCTGATCCGCCGCCGCGTGGTGTTCTGGGCGGCGGACGATCGTTTGAACACCTTGTGAGACGGCCGCGTGGCCAGGAAAAGCAGGAGAGGTCCGGTATGACAGTGATGATGCGGAAGTTTGGCTCGGTGGTGGCGGCGGCCGCCTTCGTGATCGGCGCCGCCGCGGCGGGCGCGCAGACCAAGACCAGCTTCGGGCCGACGACGACCGATATCTCGACCGGACATGCCGGGCACTCCTCACTGCCCGCCGTCCTCGGGTATTGGAAGGAGGAGGGGATCGAGGTCAACGTCTTCGGCATGAACGGTGGGGCCGCCGGTCTTCAGCTTCTCAGCGCCGGCAATGTGGACTTCCTCAGCATCACCGGAGAGGAACTGCTGATCGCCCGCTCCAAGGGCACGCCGGTCAAGGGCGTCTACATGCATGCCCGCACGCCCATCTCGCGGATCGCGGTGCCGAAGAGCCTCGGCATCTCGAGCCTGAAGGATCTGAAGGGCAAGACCCTCGGCACGCCGATCATGCAGCCGAATCAGTTCGCCGCCGCCGCGTTCAAGGAAGCCGGGGTCGACTACGCCAAGGATCTGAAGATCGTGGGCACCGGCGTCGGCGCCCCGGCGCTCTTGGCGCTGCAGCGCGGGGACATCTCGGGGTGGCTCTCCTGGGATACGGCGGTTGCGACGCTCGAGAACCGTGGCATGGAGTTCGTGTTCCTGAAGCCGAGCTACTACGGCGAGTTGTTCGGAAATGTTGTCGCCACACGCGAGGAGATGATCGCGAAGAATCCCGAACTCGTGGTGAAAGTGGCGCGCGGGATCGCCAAGGCGGTGCATTTCGGCCTCGCCAATCCGGAAGCCGCGATCAAGATTCACTGGAAGGCCTATCCCCAGAGCAAGCCCCAGGGCACCAACGAGGCCGAACTGCTTCGTGACGCCAAGCGGATCTTCGAGTCGCGCTTCGCCTCCTACAAGCTGGAGGGAACCAGCAAGTACGGTGAGAGCTTCGCGGCGCAGTGGAAGCGGGTGACCGATCAGTTGAAGGAGCAGGGTCTGCTCCCGGCCACCGTCGATCCTGCCAGCGCCTACACGAACGAGTTCGTCGAGGCGATCAACAAGTGGGATCGGGCTGCGGTCGAGAAACAGGCGGCGGCCTGGAAGGACTGATCCATACAAGGTGGCATACCCCTTGCTTTGCAATCCGGCCTGAGCGGTATCGAAGCAAGGGGAGCCATTGATGAAACGGGTGGGAAGTCTGCTGGCGGCGGCGCTGGCCTTCGGCTTGGCGGCGACAGGCGCTGCGGCGCAGACGGTCAAGATCGGGGCGCCCCTCGCGCTCACCGGCGGCCTCGCGGACGAGGGCAAGAAGCAGGCCGTCGCCTACGACATGTGGCTGAAGAAGGTGAATGCCGCCGGCGGCATCGACGTCGGCGGCAAGAAGCTGAAGGTCGAACTGGTCACCTACGACTACCAGACCGACGGCAAGCGGGCCCAGCAGCTGGCGGAAAAGCTGATCACCGACGACAAGGTACACGCACTGCTCTCGCCCTTCGGCTCGGGCCATACCAAGATCGTGGCCGGCGTGGCGGAGCGCTACGGCATCCCCATCCTGGCGCCCGTCGCCTCGTCCGAATCGGTCTACGACCAGGGCTACAAATTCCTGTTCGGCACGCTGGCACCCAATGCCGGCCTGGTCGACGCGATGCTCGAGACCTTCCGGAAGTCGATGCCGCAGGTGAAGAAGATCGCGATCCTGGGGCGCGACGACGTCTTTCCGAAGTCGATGGCCGAGGCGATGCGCGACCGCGGCAAGGCCGCCGGCCTCGATGTCGTCTATGCCGAATTCTATGCTGTCGGATCGATGGACCACTCGGCCTCGCTCTCCAAGATCAAGGGCTTGGCGCCGGACTGGATCTATGTCACCGGCTACACCCAGGATCTCATTCTGGCGCGCAAGCAGATGAAGGACCTCGGGCTGTCGGCACCGATCGTCACCATGATTACCGGCCCCGCCTATCGCGAATTCATCGACGGTCTGGGCCCGCTCGCCGAAGGCGTCACCAGCGCGTCGTGGTGGCATCATTCGACCACCTTCAAGTCGGACGACGTCTTCGGATCGACGCAGGCCTTCTACGAGGAGTTCAAGGCGCGCGAGAAGGCCGATCCGGACTACGTCCACGCCTCCTCCGCGGCGGCGCTGGTGGTGATCCAGAAGGCGATCGAGAAGGCGCAGTCGCTCGAGCCGGCCAAGATCCAGGCCGTGCTGAAGGACATGGATATCCTCACCTTCTACGGTCCGATCAAGTTCGGCCCGAACGGCATGAATGCCGGCCGCGACCTGCCCATCATCCAGGTGCAGGGAACGGGGGTGAAGGTGCTCTACCCCACCGCGATCAAGCAGGCCGATCTCGCGGTCTTCAAGTAGTCCCTGAGCCGGGGCGGTCCACGGACCGCCCCGGAGATCCCGGTCATGGAAATCACCCTTCAGGTCATCGCCAACGGGCTGATGCTGGGCGCGCTCTATGCCTGCATCGCGGTCGGTTTCTCGCTCGTCTGGGGCGTGCTCAACGTCATCAACCTGACGCACGGTTCGCTGATCGTGCTGGGCGGCTATGCCACGTTCTTCGCCTGGCAGCGCCTCGGCCTGCACCCTCTGGCGGCCCTTCCCGTCGTGGCGCTCGGCCTCTACCTGCTCGGCTGGCTCATCCAATGGGGCCTGATCAACAGGGTGATCGCGAGCCCGGTGATGACGACGCTCACCCTCACCTTCGGCCTCGACATGATCCTCTACAACGTCATGACGCTGGCCTTCACCGCCACACCCCGGCGCATCACCCTCGATCTCGGCAGCCTCGTTCTGGGTGGCGTCGTCCTGCCTTTCGACCGCATCGCGGCGATGGTCCTGGCGTTCATCCTGACCGGCCTACTCTATCTTCTGCTGCGGAGTTCCAAGATCGGCCGGGCGATCGTCGCCGTCCGTATGGACCGCGAGGCCGCGGCTCTCATGGGCATCAAGGTCATGCGCATCTATGCCGTCACCTTCGGCATCGGCGCGATGATGGCGGGGGCCTGCGGGGCGCTCATGGCCGTCGTCTTCCCCATCACCACCAACCTCACCGGCCAGATCATCGGCAAGGCCTTCGTCGTCTGCGTTCTGGGAGGTCTCGGCAGCGTGCCGGGGGCACTGGTCGGTGGTCTGGCGCTCGGTCTGATCGAAAGCTTCGCCGGCCATCTGATCGGCCCGCAGGACGCGACCACGGTCGGCTTCGTGCTGATGATCCTGCTCCTGATGACGCGCCCGACCGGGCTCCTGGGCAAGCGGGGCTACGAATGAGGCCCTGGCCCATCCTCGCCTTCGTCATCGGCGCGCTGATCCTGGCGGCGACGCCCTTCGTCGCCGGAAACTACGTGGTCAAGCTCGCCACCTACATGTGCATGTACGCGGCGATGGCGCTCTCCTGGAATTTCATCGGCGGCTTCGCCAACTATCCTTCCTTCGCCACCGCCGGCTTCTTCGGTCTCGGCGCCTATGCCGGTGCGCTGGTGCAGAATGCCGGCCTGCCGCTCGGGCTCTCCTGGGTCTTCGCCATGGTCTTCGTCGGCCTCTTCGCGGCCGTGCTCGGCTTCGCCATCCTGCGCATGCGCGGGCACTACTTCGCCATCGGTTCGATCTCGACGGTGGAGATCCTGCGCCTCGTCGCCTCCTCCTGGTCTTCGCTGACCAAGGGAGGCGAGGGGCTGAATGTCGCCATCCTGGCGGGCGGCCCCGACCATATCGGCCGGCTCTTCCTCTACACGATGATGGCAATGATGCTGGCCGCCTTCGTCGCGACGATTGTGGTGGATCGCGGCCGCCTCGGCTTCGGGCTGCGCTGCATCGGCCAGAACGAGGACGCGGCCGACATGGTGGGGGTTAACGTCACCGCCACCAAGATCGCTGGCTTCGTGCTCTCCGCGCTGTTCTGCGGCGGCATCGGCGCGGTCTATGCCTCCTGGGTCGCCTATATCGACCCGACCGATGCCTTCAGCATCCTCTTGACCCTGAAGGTGCCAGTCATGGTGCTGCTGGGCGGCCCCGGCACGGTCTTCGGACCGGTGCTCGGCGCCTGGGCCTTCGTCCTCACCGAGGAGATGATCTGGGCCTACTGGCTCGAATACAACCGCGCCATTCTCGGCATCGTCATCGTTCTGCTCATCTTCTTCCTGCCTGGCGGCCTGCTCAAGCTTCGCTTCCCGAGGCGGTGGCGGGTATGAGCGGTCTCCTCGAACTGCGGGACGTCGGCAAGACCTTCGGTGGCCTGCAGGCATTGTCCGGCGTCAGCTTCAGCCTTGCGGCGGGCCAGATCGTCGGCCTCATCGGCCCGAACGGCGCGGGGAAGACGACGCTGGTGAACGTGGTCACCGGCGTGCAGACGCCCACTGCGGGCCGCGTCCTGTTCGAGGGGCGCGACGTCACCGGGCAGCGGCCCCATCAGTCGGCGCGCCGGGGCCTCGCCCGCACCTTCCAGATCGTCCAGCCCTTTCCGGAGATGACCGTGCTGGAGAATGTGGCGGCGGGCGCGCTTTTCGCCGGCGGTGCCGCCAGCCGGCGCGCGGCCGAGGACGAGGCCCGGCTGCATCTCGATTTCGTCGGCCTCGGCCAGGAAGCCGATCGTCTGGCGGCCGCGCTCACGCTGCCCAGCCGCAAGCGCCTGGAACTGGCGAAGAGCCTGGCGATGCGCCCGAAACTGCTGCTGCTCGACGAGGTGAACGCAGGCCTCAACCCCACCGAGGTGGATGCGGCCGTGGCGCTCGTGCGCGCCATCGCCGCGCGGGGAATCACCGTGCTCCTCATCGAACATCTGATGAAGGTGGTGTTTTCCCTGAGCGAACGGGTGCTGGTCCTGCATCACGGCATGCTGATCGCCGATGGCCCGCCGGGCGCGATCACCCGCGACCAGCGCGTGGTCGAGGCCTATCTCGGCACACGTTTCGCCGAGCGCCAGAAGAGGCTCGGCCTCGATGGCTGACACTTTGCTGGAAGTCTCGGGCCTCGCCTCGGGATACGGCGATGTGCAGGTGCTCTGGGGCATCGACATCTCGGTTCGTGCGGGCGGTATCGCCTGCATCGTCGGCGCGAACGGCGCCGGGAAATCGACATTGCTGCGCACATTGGCAGGTCTGGTGCAGGCGCGGGCAGGATCCGTGCATTTCGCCGGCCGCGATCTAACCGGAGCGGCGCCGGACGTGGTGCTCGGTGCCGGCATTGCCTTGGTGCCGGAGGGCCGGCGCCTGTTCAAGGGCCTCTCGGTGCGTGACAACCTGCTGCTGGGCGCCTATCTCCGCCGTGGCCTCAGGGGCGAGATCGAGGGCGATCTCGAGCGTGTCTACGCGCTCTTCCCGATCCTGGCGGAACGCCGGCACCAGGACGCCACGACCTTGTCGGGTGGCGAACAGCAGATGTGCGCCATCGGCCGTGGGCTGATGGCGCGCCCGACTCTCCTGATGATCGACGAACTCTCCTTGGGTCTGGCGCCCCGGGCTGTCGATCTGCTGCTGGAATCGCTCGCGCAGGTGAATGCCGGCGGCGTCACCATCCTCCTGGTCGAGCAGGACGTACTGACCGCCTTCGATTTCGCCGAGCAAGCCTTCGTGGTCGAGACCGGGCGGGTCGTGACGACGGGTGCCTGTGCCGAACTGGCGGAAGATCCCCGCATCCGCCAGGCCTATCTCGGCCTCTGATGGCTCTGCGGTTACCTCGTCCTTCGAGACGCGCCCTGGCGGGCGCCCTCGGGGTGAGGGAACCGACTTCAAAAGTAGTCCTCATGCTGAGGGGCCGCTTCGGCGGCCGTCTCGAAGCACGAGGACGGGCCCGCCGTCAGCGCCCGAAGAGGCGCGCGAACCAGCCCTTGATCATCGCCCAGATCAGCGCCCCGGCATCGAGCGACGCCTGCGGCGGCGGCGCAGGCGGCGGCGCAGGAGTCTCCGCACCCTCCGCCGGTGCCGGCTGCCGGGCGGCGATCATCCCCTTCAGGTTTTCCGCGAAGGCGGCGGTCAGGCGCGAGGCCAGGTCCTGGACGATCCCGCCGCGGTTGAACTGCGCCAGCGCCCCGGCCAACTGATAGTCGACCTCGACCGTTACCCTTGTGCTCCCCGGATCGGGCTCGCTCACCGTGAAGCTGGCACTGCCTTTGGCGCGAGAGCCGCTCTTGCGGTCCGTGCCGGCGCCGGTGATGGTCCCGCTCTGCGTGGCGGGGTCCATCGCCACGCTGCCTTCGCCGCCGAAGCTCGCCCCCATCGGGCCGAGCTTGATGGCAATGGCGCCCTTCAGCTTCCCCTCCACCGGCGGCCCGTCCAGGCTGGCGCCGGGCATGCAGCGGGCGACGCTTTCCAGGTCCTGCAACGCCGCCCAGACCGCGGCGCGGGGGAACGGCAAGTCGAAGGCTTGCGTGAACTGCATCAGGATGTCTTCCGTTCCGCCAGCACGCGGGCGACGGCGCGGACGATGCCGACATAGCCGGTGCAGCGGCACAGGTTGCCGCTCAGCTCCTCGCGGATCCGTGCTTCGTCGGCGTCCGGCAGGCGCAGTACGATGTCGCGCGCCACCACCAGCATCCCGGGCGTGCAGTAGCCGCATTGCAGGGCATGCTCGGCGGTGAACGCTTCGCGGAGCGATCCCATCACCGTATCGTCGTCGAAACCTTCGATGGTGCGGACCGAGGCGCCGGCGCAGGCCGCGGCATAGGTGATGCAGGACCGCTGCGGCGCGCCGTCCACCTCGATCGTGCAGGCGCCGCAGACGCCGTGTTCGCAGCCGATATGGGTTCCGGTCAGGCGCAGGTGCTCGCGCAGGAAGTCGGCCAGGTGCAGGCGCGGCTCCACCTCCGCCGAGAGGCGCCGTCCGTTCACGTCGAGCGATACCATCCGCTTCATGCCGGGGCTCCGTTGCGCGCCATCAGGCCGGCGCGGCGCAAGGCCGTGAGCAGAAGCTGACGCTTGCCGGGTTCGGCGATGCCGGCACGGTCCAGCGCGGCGGCGGCGCGGGTTTCGGGTTCGGCACCGGTCAGCAGGATCGGCGCGCCGTTGGTGGCGCCGATCACCGCCCGTTCGGTGCCGCGCGCGGGATCGATGAGCACGGCGCCGATCGCCTGGGCGAATTCACCGGTCTTGCGGCAGATCTTGTAGTAGCCCCAGCGTGCGGCGGCGGAGAGTTTCGGCACTTCGACCGCCGTCAGGATCGCGGTGTCGCCGAGCGGCGTCGTATAGGCGCCCTGCAGGAATGCATCGAGGGGGAGGCGTCGTTCGCCGTCTTCGTCTGTGATGATCGCCATCGCTCCCAGCAGCGCCATCGCGCTCACCCAGTCGGCGGCGGGATCGGCATGCGCCAGCGAACCGCCGATGCTGCCGCGATTGCGCACCGGCCGGTAGGCGATGCCGCGCGCGACGTAGCGCATCATTCCGTGCGTCGGATCCGGCACCCGGCCGTCCTCGATCGCCGCATGCGTCGTGCCCCCGCCGATCCTCACATGGTCGGCCGTTTCGCTCACGCCCCGCAGTTCATCGACCTGTCGCAGATCGATGATCAGCCCGGGCTGGGTCAGGCGCAGGTTCAGCATCGGTCCCAGTGACTGGCCGCCGCTGGCGTACTTGGCCATGCCGTCGGCCGCCTTGCACAGGCTGATCGCCTCGGCCAGGTCGCGCGGGCTCTGATAGTCGAAAGCCGCCGCCTTCATGCCACCTTCCTCTGCCGCAGCGCCGCCAGCAGGCGCTCGGGCGTGATGGGCAGTTCGTTCACCTCGACGCCGAGCGGCGCCAGCGCGTCGTTGACGGCGTTCGCGATCGCGGCCGGAGGCCCGATGGCACCGCTCTCGCCGATGCCCTTCTGCCCGAAGCGGGTATAGGGGGAGGGCGTCTCCATGTGCTCGATATGAATGTCCGGCACCTCGGTGGGGCCCGGCAGCAGGTAGTCGGCGAGGGTGGAGGCGAGCGGCTGGCCGTTCCGGTCGAACGGCATCTCCTCGTACAGCGCGGTGCCGATCCCCTGCGCCGTCCCGCCATAGACCTGGCCGTCGACGATCATCGGGTTCAGCATCACCCCGCCATCCTCGACGATCGCGTATTGCAGGATGTCGACCGTGCCCGTCTCCGGATCGACCGCTACGGCAACCGCGTGGCAGGCATAGGAGAAGGTGCCGGTGTCGCGCGCCGGGCGATAGCCGGCGGTGAGTTCCAACCCGCCCTGGTCGACGTCATGGGGCAGGTTCTGCGGCGCCCGGTGCCAGGTGCGGGCAATGTCGGCGAGGCTGACGCTGGCCTTGCCGTCGGTCACCCGTCCGTCCTCCAGCCGGCAGGCCTCCGGCGCCGCCTGCAGCAGATGGGCGCCGATCTTGGTCACCCGCTCGGCCATCGCCTCGCAGGCGCTCGCCACCGCGCCGCCCGACATGACGGCGCAGCGCGACCCCCAGGTGCCGGTGGAGAAGGGCGACAGCGCCGTGTCGCCGTGGATCAGCCGCACGTTCTCCGGGTCGATGCCCAGCACCGTATGCGCCACCTGGGCGAGGCTCGTCTCCATGCCCTGGCCATGCGACTGCGCGCCGATGCGCAGTTCCAGCACCCCGTCGGGGGCGAGCCTGGCGACGCATTGCTCGGCGCCGGGCACCATCGGGATGCCCCAGCCGTGATAGACCGAGGTGCCGTGCGCCGCCTGCTCGCAGAAGATGGCGAATCCCACGCCGATCCGCCGTCCATCCGCCTCGCCCGCCTTCTGCCGCGCCCGCCAGGCGGGAAGGTCGATCGCCGCCACCGCGCGCCGCACGGCTTCCGGATAATCTCCGCCGTCGAAGTGCTTCCGGGTGATGTTCTCGAAGGGCATCTCCTCGGGCCGCACCAGGTTCAGCAGCCTGACCTCATAGGGTTCGCGTCCGGCGGCGCGGGCGATGGCATCGATGGCGAGCTCGATGGCGAAGCAGACCCCCGTCCGCGCCACGCCGCGATAGGGCAGGATCGGCGCCTTGTTGGTGGCGACCGAGAAGGTATGGCAGCGATAGCGCTCCATCTTGTAGGGGCCGGGCAGGATGCTCGCCACCTGGGCCGCTTCCAGGCAGGCGGAGAAGGGGTAGGCGGAATAGGCCCCGGAATCGACGCTGGCCTCGCAGTCGACCCCCAGCAGCCGCCCGTCGGCGGCGGCATAGGCGGTGAGTTCGTAATGGTGTTCGCGGCAGTTGGCGCCGGCCACCAGCTGCTCGCGCCGGTCCTCCAGCCAGCGCACCGGCCGGTCCAGCCGCATGGCGAGCCAGGCCACCGCCACCTCTTCCGGCAGCAGGATGCCCTTGTAGCCGAAGCCGCCGCCCACATCGGGCGCGATCACCCGCACCCGGCCGAAGTCGAGGCCGAGGCATTCGCTGAGGCCCTGGCGGACGATATGGGGCATCTGGGTCGCGGTGGTGACGACGAGCTGCTCCAGCCGACGGTCCCAATGCGCGATCACCCCGCGCCCTTCCAGCGGCGCCATGTGCTGGCGCGCGGTGCGGAATGTCCGCTTCACCTCGATCGCGGCGGCGCGGCGGACGTCCTCCAGGTCGTCCTCGACCAGGGTCTCAAGGAAGATGTTGTCGCCCCAGGCCTCGTGCAGCAGCGGCGAATCGGCCTCCCGGCCCTGCAGCATGTCCCAGACCGCCGGCAGTTCCTCGAAATCGACGAAGACCGCCTGCGCGAGATCCTCCGCCTCCGCGCGCGTATCGGCCCAGCACATGGCGATGCACTCGCCCACCTGGCGCACCTTGTCGAAGGCAAGCACCGGCTGCTCCGACACCTTGAATCCCTTGAGGCCGGAAACGGCCCGGATCGCCGCCACCCCGGGCATGTCCGCTGCGGTGAACACGCGCTCGCCGCCTTCCCCGGGTTTCTCGATGCCGCGGATCAAGCCATGCGCTACCGGACTGCGCACGAAGGCGACGTCGACCATGCCGACCATGGCGATATCCCCGACGAACTCGCCCCGGCCGCGCAGATAGCGCCTGTCTTCCTTGCGCGGCAGGCGGGCACCGACACCTTTGCCTGTTTTCTGGGCAGTCATCGCGCCCTTGCCGGTTCGTCGCGTCGCGCCGTTGGTCGAAAGCACCGGGGCGTCATGCCCATCCTCACCCAGATCATCAGTATACCGCCGATCCGGGCGCTCTGCCCGCATGGCTCCGGGGCAGGCCTGTGCAATCGACGTACCATCACGCCGTCGGGCCGGGTTCACAGGAAAGCCCAGGCGGCGTAACTAGGCCGCTCCTGTCCGTGCATTGAGGGAACGAGCGGCATGTATATCGACGGCGAGTGGCTGCAGGCGAAGAACGGCGCCACCTTCGAAGTGACGAATCCCGCCACCGGCGAGGTGATCGGCGCCGTGGCCGATGGCGGCCGGGACGAGGCGCTGGCGGCCGTCGCCGCCGCCGACCGGGCTTTCGCCGGCTGGTCCGGCCTCACCGCCTATCAGCGCTCCGAGCATCTCTACAAGGCTTGGGCCCTGATGATCGAGAGAAAGGAGCATCTCGCCCGCACCATGACGGCCGAGCAGGGCAAGCCGCTGCGTGCCGCCCGCAACGAGGTGCAGTACGGCGCCGACTTCCTCCTCTGGTATGCCGAGGAGGCGAAGCGCGTCTATGGCGAAACCATTCCCGCCCCGCGCGGTGACCAGCGCTTCATCGTGATGCGCCAGGCGGTCGGCCCGGTCGGCGCCATCACGCCCTGGAACTATCCGATCTCGATGATCACCCGGAAGGTCGGTCCGGCGCTGGCCGCCGGCTGCAGCATCGTGCTGAAGCCGGCCGAGGCGACGCCCCTCTGTGCCGTCGAGATGTTCAAGCTCTTCCACGACGCCGGCATCCCGAAGGGCGTGGTCAACCTCGTCACCGGCCTCGATCCCGCGCCGATCGGCGAGGTGCTGCTGACCGACCGCCGCATCAGGAAGCTCACCTTCACCGGTTCCACCGAAGTGGGGAAGATGATTGCCGCCCGCGCCGCCGCGCAGATGAAGCGCGTCAGCCTCGAACTCGGCGGGCACGCGCCCTTCCTCGTCTTCGACGATGCCGACCCGGTCCACGCGGCCAAGGGCGTCTCGCTGGTGAAGTTCCTCAACACCGGCCAGGCCTGCATCAGCCCGAACCGGATCTTCGTGCAGCGCCCGGTCATGGAACCCTTCATGCGGGAGCTCACCGAACGCGTGTCCAAGATGCGCGCGGGCAACGGCATGGACGATGCGGTCTCCATCGGCCCGCTGGTTGATGACGGCGCCATCGAGAAGGTCGACGCCCAAGTCAAGGACGCGGTCGAGAAGGGGGCGAAGCTCCTCTGCGGCGGCCACCGCCTTCTGTCGAACGGGCTGGAGCGGGGCACCTTCTATGCGCCGACGGTGCTGGCTGATGTGCGTCCCGACATGCTGATCTATCGCGAGGAGACCTTCGGCCCCGTCGCCCCGGTCATCGCCTTCGACGACGAGAAGACGGTGCTGGAGCAGGCGAACGACACCGATTACGGCCTTGCTTCCTACATCTACACCCGCGACATCGCCCGCGCCTTCCGTGTCTTCGAGGGCCTGCGCTTCGGCATCGTCGGCATCAACGACATCAACCCGACGGCGGCTGCCGCCCCCTTCGGCGGCTCCAAGGAGAGCGGTCTCGGCCGCGAGGGCGGTCACGCGGGCATCGGGGAATACCTGGAGACGAAGTTGGGCGGCTTCTCGATCTAGGGCCGGCACTCTCGGCCGGCGGCGGGGCTTCCTTGCCTGAAAGCCGGCGAAGCGATATATTGGAATTATTCTAAACTGATCTGTTTCCCGCCTGAACAGGAGGAAGAAAAATGGACAAGAACGATTCCGATAGCGCCGGCAAGTGCCCCGTGATGCATGCCCCGAGGTCGAGGACGAACCGGGACTGGTGGCCGAACCAGCTGAACATCAGCGTCCTCCACCAGCATTCCGCACTGTCGGATCCGATGGGTGCGGGCTTCGACTACGCGGCCGAGTTCAGGAAGCTCGACCTGAAGGCCCTGAAGCAGGATCTCTACGCCCTGATGACGGATACGCAGGCTTGGTGGCCCGCCGACTGGGGTCATTACGGCGGCCTGTTCATCCGCATGGCATGGCACAGCGCCGGCACCTACCGCATCAGCGACGGCCGCGGCGGCGGCGGCAGCGGCAGCCAGCGCTTCGCGCCGCTCAACAGCTGGCCCGACAACGGCAACCTCGACAAGGCGCGCCGGCTGCTCTGGCCGATCAAGAAGAAGTACGGCAACGCCATTTCCTGGGCTGATCTCATGATCCTGGCCGGCAATTGCGCGCTCGAATCGATGGGCTTCAAGACCTTCGGCTTCGGCGGTGGCCGCAAGGACATCTGGGCGCCCGAGGAGGACATCTACTGGGGTGCCGAGGGCGAGTGGCTTGGCGACAAGCGCTACAGCGGTGATCGCCAGCTGGAAAATCCCCTGGCCGCCGTGCAGATGGGTCTGATCTACGTGAACCCGGAAGGGCCCAACGGCAATCCCGATCCGGTCGCCTCGGGCCGCGACGTGCGCGAGACCTTCGCGCGCATGGCGATGAACGACGAGGAAACCGTGGCCCTGGTGGCCGGTGGACACACCTTCGGCAAGGCCCACGGCGCCGGCGATGCCGCGCTGGTCGGCGTCGAGCCGGAGGCGGCCCCGATCGAGCAGATGGGGCTCGGCTGGAAGAACGCCTTCGGCACCGGCAAGGGCGTGCATGCCACCACCAGCGGCATCGAGGGCGCCTGGAAGCCGAACCCCACCCGCTGGGACATGGGCTATTTCGACATGCTCTTCGGCTACGAGTGGGAGCTGGTGAAGAGCCCGGCCGGCGCCTCGCAATGGCTGGCGAAGGACGTGAAGCCCGAGCACATGATCCCGGACGCTCACGATCCCTCGAAGAAGCACCGCCCGATGATGACGACGGCGGACCTGTCGCTGCGCTTCGATCCGATCTACGAGCCGATCTCGCGGCGCTTCCACAAGAACCCCGAGGCCTTCGCCGACGCCTTCGCCCGCGCCTGGTACAAGCTGACCCATCGCGACATGGGGCCGCGGGTGCGCTATCTCGGGCCGGAAGTCCCGGCCGAGGAACTGCTGTGGCAGGATCCCGTGCCCGCGGTCGATCACGAGCTGATCGGCGCGGCGGACATCACCCGTCTGAAGGGCGACATCCTCGCTTCCGGCCTGTCGGTCTCCGAACTCGTCTCCACCGCCTGGGCTTCGGCTGCCACCTTCCGCGGGTCGGACATGCGCGGCGGTGCCAACGGCGCGCGCATCCGCCTCGCGCCGCAGAAGGACTGGGAGGTGAACCAGCCCGCGCAGCTGGCGAAGGTGCTCGCATCGCTCGAGCGTGTCCGCGCCGCCTTCAACGCCCAGGCCGGCGGCAAGAAGGTGTCGCTCGCCGACCTCATCGTCCTCGGCGGCTGCGCCGCGGTCGAGCAGGCGGCGAAGAAGGCCGGGCATGCGCTCGAGCTTCCCTTCGCCCCGGGCCGCACGGACGCCTCGCAGGCGCAGACGGATGTCGAATCCTTCGCCCCGCTCGAACCGCGGGTGGATGGATTCCGCAACTACGGCAAGCCGGACTCCGGCATCTCGCCCGAGGAGATGCTGGTCGACAAGGCGCAGCTGCTGACCCTGACCGCGCCGGAGATGACGGTCCTCCTCGGCGGCCTGCGCGTGCTGGGTGCCAACCACGGCCAGTCCCGGCACGGCGTCTTCACCGACCGGCCGGGCACGCTCAGCAACGACTTCTTCGTGAACCTGGTCGACATGGGCACGGAGTGGAAGCCGGTCTCGGAGGCCGCTGACGTGTTCGAAGGGCGCGACCCCGCGAGCGGCAAGGTGAAGTGGACCGCCACGCGTGTCGACCTCGTCTTCGGCTCGAACTCCCAGCTTCGGGCCCTCGCCGAGGTCTATGCGCAGGACGACGCGGGGGCGAAGTTCGTGCGCGATTTCGCGGCGGCCTGGACCAAGGTGATGAACGCCGACCGGTTCGATCTCGCCTGATCGGCCGGACCGATTCCCCGGGCGTGGCCGGTCTCCGGCCGCGCCCGGGCGGCTTGCGGTAAAAAATCTGGGAACGCGGGTGCGGCGGCTTCTCGATCTCGGAGGCGGCGCGTGCGAGAGTCCCCGTGCTCTGAAAAAGTCCCGAACCGATTGGAGGAAACGGAATGTATCGTGTTGAACCGAAGCCCCGGCAGACGTCATACGGCTTCAACCCCGAGGACGAGCTGAACGATCTGCGCATGTCGGAGCGCGCGCGGCCCCTCTACGACCATGTGCGCCAGTTCATCCGGGATACGGTCGACCCGATGGCCGCCGAATTCGCCCGGCTGGGCGAGGCCAAGACCGACCGGTGGGGCTTCGCGCCCGGCCAGCTCGACGTCCTGCAGAAGGCCAAGGACAAGGCCAAGGAACTGGGCCTGTGGAACTTCTTCCTCCCCGATGCCGAGACCGGCGAGGGGTTGAAGAACCTCGACTACGCCTATATCGCCGCCGAACTCGGCAAGAGCCCGATGGCGTCAGAGACAATGAACTGCGCCGCTCCCGACACCGGCAACATGGAAGTGCTGGAGCGCGTCGGCACCAAGGAGCAGAAGGAGAAGTGGCTGAAGCCGCTCCTCGCCGGCGAGATCCGCTCCGCCTATGTGATGACCGAGCCGGACGTCGCTTCCTCGGACGCGAAGAACATCGCGACCTCGGCGAAGCTCGTCGGCGACAACTATGTGATCAACGGCGAGAAGTACTACATCTCCGGCGCCGGCGATCCGCGCTGCAAGATCATGATCGTCATGGTCAAGACCGATCCGACCGCGCCGCCCAGCAGGCAGCAGTCGCAGATCCTCGTGCCGATGGACACTCCCGGCGTCGAGATCCTGGGGCCGATGCATGTCTTCGGGCATGACCATGCGCCGCGCGGCCACATGCACATGCGCTTCACCGATGTGAAGGTGCCGAAGGAAAACATCCTGCTGGGCGAGGGGCGGGGCTTCGAGATTTCCCAGGTCCGTCTGGGGCCGGGCCGCATCCATCACTGCATGCGCACGATCGGCAAGGCCGAGAAGGCGCTCGACATGATGGTCGCCCGCGGCCTGACCCGTCAGGCATTCGGCAAGCAGATCGCCCATCTCGGCGGCAACATGCAGATCATCGCCCAGGCGCGTTGCGAGATCGAGGCGATGCGGCTGATGGTGCTGAAGGCGGCCAAGGCGATGGACGTGCTCGGCAACAAGGAGGCCCGCGTCTGGGTCAGCATGGTGAAGGCCATGGTGCCGGAGCGGGTGTGCAAGATCATCGACCAGGCGATCCAGATGCACGGCGCCACCGGCATCTCCCACTGGACGCCGCTGGCCGAGCTCTACACGGACGTGCGGCACCTGCGCTTCGCCGACGGGCCGGACGAGGTGCACTGGATGGTCGTCGGCCGCCACGAACTCAGCATGGCCTAGAGCGGCATCCGAAGAGGTGAATCGCCAAGGGCCATTTAACCTCTTCGGATAAGAGCTGCTCTGCCCTAACGAGATAGTGGGCCGGACCCGGCGGCTTCCCGGCCTGGGAAGCCGCCGGCTTCACCGGGCCGTCTCGTCGGCGGGACGGCGGATCCGGGGCCCCAGGCTGGCGATCACGTCACGGGCGTCATAGGCCTTGGGCTCGTTGCCGGGTTTCTCGCCGCCGTAGATGACAATGTCGGCATAGGCCTGATAGCGCGTGCTGGGCTCGCCCGAATCGACGCTGACGCCGGTGAAGACCGAGGAGCGCGAGCGGCCATAGCCGCCGAAGCCGAATCCGCCGAACCCGCCGAGGCCGGTGGTGCCGCCGTAGTAGCGCGTGCTCGCCTCGGTATCGCGGCCGGCCAGGATGAAGAAGTCCGCCCCCTTGGCGAGCGTGAGTTCCGCCGCGCGATAGAGCAGGTAGTCCTCCACCGTCGCCCGCGGGGTGAGCGAATTGCCCGAGAAGCTGACCCGATAGCGATTGCCCTCGATCTGCCGCTCCTCGAAGCCGTAGCCGTCCAGTGCCGGCTGATAGGGCGTCGCGCTGCCGCAGGCCGCCAGCAGCAATACCGCACCGAGAAGGAAGACCTTGCGCATCTGTAGGATATGGTGACCGGGGTTCCTGGTGGCAATGCCGGCCGGCACGCAAGGTTCCCCCCTGGCGAGGCCGGCGGGCGTGGCCCGGGGGCGGCAGACCGGCGAAAACGGTGGAAGCGGCTTTCGGTCGCCGTCTCACGAAAGGCTGCGCCTTTATGAGGGGATGCTTCTTCTGATAAGGCGTTTGAGAGCGACGGCCTTCCCTGATCCGGATTCGAAATACGCTTCGAGGTCGCGCGCGTGTTCTTCCGTTTCAACCGCGACGTAGGATTTCAGCGTCACGGGCAGATAGGCCTTCGTTGAAAGAACTTGTCCGGCCTGATGCGAACCAATGCGTCGTTTCAGGTCATTGGTCGAGCCGACGTAGATGTCGCCTTTGCTCAATTGCAGGAAATAGACGTACCACATCGGCGTCATCGGTCTCCCTGCGCTGCTTCGCAGCTCCGGGAGATCACCCCGCGCCGAAAGCTTCGGAACGGCAAGCCGCCCGAGATCTTCGGATGGCCTGCCACCCGAAGCCTTCGGCGCAGGGTGGCGGAGAGGGTGGGATTCGAACCCACGGTACCCTTGCAGGTACAACGGTTTTCGAGACCGCCCCGATCGACCACTCTGGCACCTCTCCGCGCGAGGATCCTGAAACACGCCGCCGTGGGTCGGGAGGGCCGGATGGTTAGCGCATGCGCGCGGCCGGTGCAACCGGATTAGGCGCTTCAGCGCGCTTGCAGGTGCGGGGGGCCGGGTGGCAGCATGCCGGCATGGCCGTCGACGAAAGCCGCCGTGGGAGGCGAACCAAGTTCCTGGTCGTGGTGGACAACACCGCGGAATGCCGGGTGGCGCTTCGTTTCGCCTCGCATCGCGCCAAGCGCATCGATGGCGGCGTGGTCATGCTGCACGTGATCGAGGAGGAGCCCGATGCCCAGCACTGGGTCTCCGTCGCCGAGCAGCTGAAGGAGGAACAGCGCGAGGCGGCCGAGCACCTGATGCAGGATCTCGCCAAGGAAGTCCTGGCCGACAGCGGCATCATGCCGGAATTCGTCATCCGCGAAGGGCGCAAGCAGGACCAGCTCCTCGGCCTCGTCAACGAGGATCCCTATATCCTGGCCCTGGTGCTGGGCGCCGCGCCGGGCAACCAGGGCCCCGGACCGCTGGTCACCCAGCTCGCCGGCAAGGCCTCCGGCACCTTCTCGATCCCGATCCTGCTGATCCCCGGCACGCTCTCGCCCGAGATGATCGCCGAGCTGACCTGACGGTCGCCTCCGCCGCTACGCGCAGGCTCCCATGTCGGGGCATTCCTCGGGCCGGAATCCGTAGAGTTCCACCGGCTCGCGCACCCCCGGCAGCGCATGGAAGCCGACCGGGATCAGTCCCGGGTCCTGCGCCAGCGCGGCGAAGCGGGCGGAGGTGAGGAGCGGGCGGTCGAGCCGCTTCGTCATGGTCTCGATCCGCGCCGTCTCGTTCACCGCCCGGCCGATGACGGTGAAGTCGAGGCGATCGCCCGCGCCCACATTGCCGAAGATCACCTGGCCCACATTGATGCCGATGCCGGTGCGAAGGCCCGGCAGGCCGCTTTCCACCCGCTCGCGGTTCAGCGCGGCGAGGCGCCTCAGGGCCTCGCGCGCCGCCGCCATCGCCTGGGCGGCGGCGTCCAGCGGGAACACCCCCAGCACCCCGTCGCCGATGAACTTCAGCACCTCGCCGCCATTCCGCCGCACCGCGCCGGCGGTGCATTCGAAGTAGCCGTCCAGCGCCACGATCAGCTCCTCCGGCGGCACCCGGTCGGCCAGCGCCGTGAAGCCGCGCAGGTCGGAAACCCAGATGATGGCGTCGATCGGCTTGCCGGTGCCGGCCAGCACTTCGCCGCCCAGAACCCGGCGCGCCGCCTCGCGGCCGAGATAGACCTCGAGCAGGTCGTTGGTGGTGCCGCGCGCCATCAGGGTCTCGATGCGCAGGCCGAGGCCCTGCACGGCGATCCGCATCAGGTCAACCTGCTCGTCCTCGAACCCCTCCGGGCGGTCGCTGGCGAAGGAGGCGAAACCCGATGGCGCCCCGGCGAAATGGATCGGCAGCACGAGGTAGTCGGTCGCCCCCATCGCGCGCAGTTCCTCCAGGATGGGGAATTCCTGCGCTTCCGGCGGCCCCGACAGGCGGCGGCGAATCGCCGGTTCGCCGGCATAGATGCGGGCGATCGGGCTGTCGGTATAGGCCGAGGTGAACTGGATGCCATGCTCGCGCACGATCAATTCCGCACCCTTCTCGGGCGTCCAGATCACGCCCCGGGCATAGACCTGGGGATGATTCGCCTTGAATCCGGCGGCGGCGCGGAACAGCGGCACGCCCGCCTTCATCAGATGCCGGCAGAAGGAATCCATCAGACCGGCGACGTCCAGCCGGCCGGCGGCATCCGACAGGATCCAGGACAGGATGGGAGCCGCGCCGGCGGCGCCGGAGAGGGGAATAGCTTCAGTCATGGCTTGGAATACTTGACCGGCACGGTCAATCTCTTAGGTATAGCGGCAGACCGCCTTGAAGGTAGGAGCGACAGCGTGTTCATCCAGACCGAATCGACCCCCAATCCCGCCACGCTCAAGTTTCTTCCCGGCCGCGACGTGCTCGGCAACGGCACCGCCGATTTCGCCAATGCCGATGTCGCGGCGAAGTCGCCGCTCGCCCGCCGCCTGTTCGACATCGACGGGATCGAGCGCGTCTTCCTCGGCGCGGATTTCGTCACCGTCACCAAGGCCGACGCGACCGAGTGGCACCACATCAAGGCGTCCGTGCTGGGCGGGATCATGGAGCATTATACCTCCGGCGAACCGGTGCTGCTCGACGAAGGTACGGCCATCGGGTCGCAGGCCTCGGCCGATGACGATCCGATCGTGGCCCAGATCAAGGAACTGCTCGACACCCGCGTCCGCCCGGCGGTGGCCGCCGATGGCGGCGACATCGTTTTCGAAGGCTTCGACGACGGTGTCGTCTACCTGCACATGCAGGGCTCCTGCTCGGGCTGCCCCAGCTCGACCGCCACGCTCAAGCACGGCATCGAGAACATGCTGAAGCACTACATCCCCGAGATCGTCGCCGTCGAGGCGGTTTGAGGGGAGGGAGCGCCCGCTCCTGCTCTGACACTTCAGGTTGGATTCGGCACAGAACCCACTGGGAAACCAGCGGGTTTATTGTGCGTGCGGATGGATCGACGGATCCGGTTGGATGCGGCTGCGCGGTGACCAGACCGAGGCTGATCTGACCGCCGCCTTTGCAGGCGCCCATGTCTCGCCTGTTGTGCGAGGGATGCTCGGTGCGATGCCAATGGGTTTCAGGCTTGGATAATAATAGTAATGTTATATCATATCATAATCGCGAACAGCTTCCCCGCCCCTCGGGAAAGCATCCACCGTTCCATTCCCGACAGAGACCTGGCATGCCGCATCTGAGCCGAACCGACACGAAGCTCGTCATCGAACTTCTCCGTGCCCATTGCCGGGTGGGGGCGCCAAGCCAGACCAGGGAAATGCACTTGCTGCTGCGGCTGGAAAAGCGGATGGCGCAGAGCGCGTTCACCCTCGGCCAGTTGAAGACGGCGAACCCGGCGGCCGCTGCGGGCGGAAAATCAAGGAATTCGGGGTGCGAGCGCGCCGGCCGCGACCGGCAAGGCGCTCGCGCACCGGAATAAGATGATATAACATCTCATAACTGAATCCTGAGCCGTGTTTTCCGGGAGTGATGACCATGTCCGAGGCCGCCGATCTTCCGACGCGACATATTCCGGTCACGGTCCTGACCGGTTACCTGGGCGCGGGCAAGACGACGCTCCTCAATCGAATCCTGTCCGAGCAGCACGGACGCAACTATGCGGTCGTGGTCAACGAATTCGGTGAGATCGGCATCGACAACGAACTCGTCGTCAATGCCGACGAGGAAGTCTTCGAGATGAACAACGGCTGCATCTGCTGCACCGTCCGCGGCGATCTCATCCGCATCATCGGCGGATTGGTGAAGCGGGGGCGGCGGTTCGACGGCATCATCATCGAGACGACGGGCCTGGCCGATCCTGCGCCGGTGGCCCAGACCTTCTTCGTCGACGAGGATGTACGTGCACGAACGAAGCTCGACAGCATCGTCACCGTGGTCGATGCCAAGCATGTTCTCGATCGCCTCGCCGACAGCCATGAGGCCGAGGAGCAGATCGGCTTCGCGGACGTGATCGTGCTGAACAAGACCGACCTCGTGGGCACCGAGGCGCTCGCCGAGGTCGAGGCGCGGATTCGCAGCATGAACGCCTTCGCCACCATCCACCGGGCCGAGCGTTGCCGGGTCGCGGTCGCGGATGTCCTCGGCCGGGGTTCCTTCGATCTGCAACGCATCCTGGATTTGGAGCCCGCCTTCCTGACCGAGGACGACCACGAGCATGACGACGCCATCACCAGCGTGTCGCTCAGCAGCGAGCGCGCCCTGGATCAGCGCCGATTCAACGACTGGATCCGCGACCTCACCGCTACCCGCGGGGCGGATATCCTGCCAGGGCACGGACCGGCGCGTGGTCATCCAGGGCGTGCACATGCTGATGGACAGCGACATGCTCGGTCCCTGGCCGGCCGCCGCCGCGCGGATCAGCCGGCTCGTCCTGATCGGCCGCAATCTCGACCGGGCGATGCTCGATACCGGCTTCCAGGGCTGTATTGCCTAGCCTTGACACCTGGATAGCGTCTGCCTTTTAGAGAGAATACCGTGGATGTTCGCCGAATAATGCCGTATAATGTCAATACATGTGTGCCGGGATGCAGCGGGCGCTCTTGGACATGGTGAAGACGGGATCCAGCGCATAGGCGCCTCCTGCGCGGGTTCGACCGCGCGGCAATGGTCTTCTTCTGCCAGCCAGGCTTCCGGCCCAGGCGCTTTGCCGGCAGCGTTCGGCTGTCATGCCGAAGCCCGTGTTGGCGCTGGCGGACAAAATTGTCCGGCACCATGGGCGCCTCGCCCGGCCGCCGGCGCGGGGCGAGCGAGGGACACCCTGGCCGAAACCGGTGAAAGAAGGCGCCAAACCGGCGATAGGGGGTAGCGAACCGGCTCGCCTTGGCTCGAATTGGCTGGAATAGGTGGGGGCACAATTCGCGGAGATGCCGATTTTCTTAATTAGAACAAATGGTTACATAAAATCCCGGATAGAGCCGTGCTCTTTGCGAAAATTTGCATCGGGTGTCGGGCCGGCGCCGGTATAGCGGCGCGGACAAATTGTCCGATCGGACAAATGTTCCGCTCATCGGGGCGCCGCCGGGCCCTCCCTCACGGTGTGCGCGAGGGAGGATGGCCGCGCGGCGGACAGAAATGTCCGCGGACAAACTTTCCGCTTACCGCCCGACGGCCGAAAGGATGCGCTTGGCGCCGGCGCCCAGCAGGCCGAAATCGCCGCCGGCGATGATCATGTGATAACCGCGATCGAACAGCTCCTGGTCGGGCGTGTTCTGGTAGGAAACCGAGGCCAGCCACTTGCCGGCCTTCAGGATGCGCTCCTCTGCCTTGCGGACCAGGGCCTTCACCTCCGGGTCGTCGAACTGGTCGAGCTTGCCGATGGACCCGGACAGATCGCGCGGGCCGATGAAGATCATGTCGACGCCCAGCACGGCGGCGATGTCGGGAATGCGCTCCACCGCGGCGGCGCTTTCCACCTGCACCGCGATGATCAACTCGCCCGCCGCCTCCTTCTTGTAGTCCTTGGCATGGCCGTAGGTGGCGCCCCGGATGCCGCCGGCCGCGCCCCTGATGCCGCCCGGCGGATAGGTGCAGGCGGCCACCACGGCCCGGGCCTGGGCGGCGGTTTCCACCATGGGGACGATCACCCCCTCGGCGCCGGCATCCAGCGCCTTCTTGAAATAGACCATGTCGTTCCACGGCACCCGCAGGATGCTGCCCGTTTCCGTGCCCGACATGGCGCGCAGCTGATCCACCAGTTGCGGAATGCCGCCGGGGCCGTGTTCCTGGTCGATGGCGAGGAAATCGAGCCCGGCATGGGCCAGAACCTCGGCGTTGTCGGCCCCGGTACCGTTCAGCCAGACGCCGATCAACTGCTTCCCGGCCTTCAGCTTCGCCTTCATGGGGTTCTTGCGGAACATGGTCTCTTCATCCTCCCTTGGATGGGGTGAGCTGCAGCCCGAACCATTGCCAGCGCCCCTCGGGCGCCGGGAGGGTGCAGTTTATGCGGGTGCGCCCGGAAGGCAGTTCGCGGGCGAGGGCGATCTCGACCCGGCGGTTCTCGCCGACAACGAGCGGCAGTGGGCCGGGTTCGCTCGAGGCGAAGCAGGCGAGCCGGTCGAGCGGGCCGGCCTGCGGGTCGACCGTGAAGGCGATGCGCGGGCGGGTCGTCTCCACGATGGTGCCGGCCGGCAGCACGTCGGTGACGACGAGGGGGAGCGCCGTCGCCGCCATCAGGAAACGCGACAGGCCGCCGTGGTTCTCGTTGATCGGGAAGCGGGGCAGCGCGTACCAGTCGGCGCCGGCATGCGCCACACCAGACTGCTGGCCGAAGGCGGCGATATAGCCGCCGGCGATGACCTGCCGGCGGACGCCCGCGTCCCATTCGCCGTAGGGATAGGCGAGGAGGCGCGGCTCGCGTCCGGTTTCCTCGAAGATGCGCTGATGCGCGGTGGCGATCTCCTCGCCGTTCCGTTCCTCGGTCTGCTGGGTCATATGCGGCTGGGAAACGGTGAGATTGCCGATCTCCACTCCCGCTTCCGCCATCGCCTTGACCTGGGCCCAGCTCATGTAGCCGGCGGCGCCGCGGTCCAGCGCGCCGGTGGCGACGAACAGCGTGAAGGGCAGTCCGGCGCGCCTGAGCCGCGGCCAGGCTTCCAGGAACACGCTTTCGTGGGCGTCGTCGATGCTGATGGCGATGGTCCGCTCCGGTACTGGCCGGCGCTCGCGCAAGGCCAGCACGATCTCGGCCAGCGGCAGCACCTTCCAGCCGCCGTTGGCGATCTCGGCCAGCTGGGTTTCGAACTGCTCCAGCCGCACGGCGCGGGCGCTGGCCGTTCCGAAACTGCCATAGACCAGCACCGGCACGTGATCAGCCGCTTTTGCCGCAGGGGGCTGGCCTGTCACCGCGCCGCAGAGGAAGGCGAGTGCGGCGGGGATGATGAAACGGCGGTGCGTCATGAGGCGTGTTGGCGAAGACGGGGCCAATGATTAGTCTGAAATCGCCGTGCATTGAAGCCTCAACGCACCCCTCCCGGCCTTAAGGAATATCCAGCCGATGCTGAGCGACGCCGCCCTCGACCAGATCTTCCGTGCCGCGCGGACCCACAACAAGTGGACCCCGAAGCCGGTGAGCGACGTCACCCTCCAGGCGGTCTACGACCTGCTGCGTTGGGGGCCGACATCGGCCAATTGCAGCCCGGCCCGCATTCTCTTCCTTCGGAGCCGCGAGGCGAAGCAGCGCCTCGCCCCCGCGCTTTCCGCCGGAAACCTCGAAAAGACGATGGAGGCGCCGGTCACCGCCGTGATCGCCAACGACCTCGACTTCGCCGAGAAGCTGCCGCAGCTCTTCCCCCACCAGCCGGATGCGAAGAACTGGTTCGCCGCCCCGCCGGTGCAGGAGATCACCGCCATGCGCAACGGTACCCTGCAGGGCGCCTATCTGATCATCGCCGCCCGCTCGCTCGGCCTCGATACCGGCGCCATGTCGGGTTTCGACAATGCCAAGGTCGATGCGGAGTTCTTCCCCGGCGGCCGGGTGAAGTCGAACTTCCTCTGCAACCTCGGCTACGGCGACCCCGCCGGCCTGTTCCAGCGCAGTCCCCGGCTCGATTTCGACGAGGCATGCCAGATCCTCTGACCGTATCCGCCTCGACGATGACCGCCGATCCGAACGCCTTCCGCGTATTGAGGCCACTGGGCAGCGCGCCGCTGCTCTTGACCTGCGATCATGCCAGCCGCGCCCTGCCGCAAGGCTACGGGACGCTCGGCCTGCCCGAGGCTGAACTCGCCCGCCACATCGGCTGGGACATCGGCGCGGCCAGGCTGACGGAACGGCTCTGCGAACGGCTGGACGCCTGCGCGGTTCTTTCCGGCTATTCGCGCCTCTTGGTCGACTGCAACCGCGCGCCCGAGGATCCGACGCTGATCTGCGAACTGTCCGACGGGGCGGTGGTGACCGGCAATCGCGGTCTGGCGCCGGAGGAGGTGGCGCGGCGCATCGCCCTCTATCACGAGCCCTATCACGCGGCGCTGGCGGCCGCGCTCACGGCCCTGCGGAGCCGGGTGGCGGCGCCGCCCGTCGTCTCGGTGCACAGCTTCACGCCCTCGATGCGGGGCCGCGCCCGGCCCTGGCATGTGGGCATCCTGTGGAGCCGCGATCCCCGCCTCGCCGTGCCGCTGCTGGAAAAGCTGGGGCGTGAGCCCGATATCATGGTCGGCGACAACGAACCCTATTCGGGCCGCAGCCATGTCGGCTACACCATGCGCCGGCACGCGGCCGATCTCGGGCTGCCGCATGTGCTGCTCGAGATCCGCCAGGACGAACTGGCGGACGATGCGGGGATCGATCGCTGGGCCGAGCGGCTGGGGCGCATCCTGTCGGAGATCCTGGCCGAGGGCGCGCCCTTTGCCGTCGAACGCTACTGACCGCCGGGCCGGGGCGTGGCATATCTCGCGCCCCTGACCGCCGGGCCGAAAGGAGCCGAGCATGGACCAGAAGACCGAACTCGAGGCAGCCGCCTTCCGCCGCCTGCTGGAGCACCTGCGCGAGCGGACCGACGTGCAGAACATCGACCTGATGAATCTGGCCGGTTTCTGCCGCAATTGCCTCTCCAACTGGTATCGCGAGGCGGCCGAGGCGAAGGGCGTGGCCGTCAGCAAGGAGCAGTCGCGGGAAATCGTCTACGGCATGCCCTATGAGGAATGGCGGCAGAAGTTTCAGACCGAAGCCAGCCCAGAGAAGATCGCCAAGTTCACACCGCCCAAGCACTGAGGATACCCATGGCCAACATGGCGGCCGTCAAGGCCGAGAAGCCGTCCAACGACGTCGGCGGCATCGCCGCCGAGCACCTGCGCCAGTTCATCGCGCGGATCGAGAAGCTCGAGGAAGAAAAGAAGGTCATCGCCGAGGACATCAAGGAGGTCTATGCCGAGGCCAAGGGCAACGGTTTCGACACCAAGATCATCCGCCAGATCATCCGCCTCAGGAAACAGGAGGAGGCCGACCGCCAGGAGGCCGAGGCGCTGCTCGACCTCTACAAGCAGGCGCTCGGCATGATCTGACCGCGCGGGCCGGCTTCCCGTCCGGGGTTAGCGTTTTATCAACCCTGCTTTGCGAAGAATGAAGGCGCGACCGCCGCTCGACCCGAGGGCGGTCGCGAGACGCGCGGGGCCTGAGGGAAACGTGTCCTACTACAGCTTCGAAAATCTCGTCTTCCTCCTGGTCGACGACAATGTCCGGATGCGCAAGCTGATCCAGTCGATCCTGGACGGGCTCGGCGCAACCCGGGTCATCGAGGCCGACGAGGGGGCGCAGGCGCTGGCGCTGTTGAAGACCAACCCGGTGGATATCGTCATGTGCGACATGATGATGGCGCCGATGGACGGCATCACCTTCACCCGCTGCGTGCGCCAGGACGACGACAGCCCGAACCGCTTCCTGCCGATCATCATGACCTCCGCCTATTCGGAGCCCGACAAGGTGGTCGCGGCGCGTGATGCCGGCGTCACCGAGTTCCTGGCCAAGCCCCTGTCGGTCACCGCCATCTACCGCCGGGTGATGACGGTGATCGAGCGGCCGCGCCCCTTCGTGCGGGTCGAAGGCTATTTCGGCCCGGCGCGGCGCGGTATCGACGTCATGCCGGGCGAGGGCCCACCGCCACCGCGGCCGCGACCGGTCGCCAGCGCGGTCGAGATGATCGACGGCTGAGAAGGAGGATGCGGTGACGGAGCGTGCCCTTCAGATGGAAGTGATTCAGCCGGCGAACCCCTTGAAGCAGAAGGTCGGACCGCCGCGCCTCACCGATCCGGGCCTCCTCGTCCGGGCGGAGGCGAAGGTGGCGGACCTGGCCGAGGACTATCGCAACTGGGTGCAGACCGACCTCGACCAGCTCGAAGCCAGGATCGCCCAGGTGGCCGTCGCCGCCGATGCCGCCGAACGCGCGAGGACGCTGCGTTCCGCCTATGTCATCGCGCATGATATCAAGGGGCAAGGCACCACCTTCGACTACCCGCTCGTGACCCATGTGGCGCATTCGCTCTGCCGCTACATCGAAAAGACCGTCGATCTGGACCGTACCGACCTGAAGATCGCCACCGCCCACATGGGCGCATTGCGGGCGATTCTCTCCAACGAGGTGCGCGGCGACGGCGGTGCGCTCGGCCAGCAGGTCGTCGATGGGCTGACCCAGATGGTCAGCCGCGGGCTGAAACACCTCGACCTGTCGGTCTGATACCTTCCGCGGACGAATTGTCGCGCGATATCGGCTTGCATAAGGCGCGTTCGGCCGGATGATGCGGCACAGGTCGCGCGTTCATCTCTTGCCGCGACGGGTCGGGCACGGCGGGAAGGGGCCGGGCATGGATTACGAAAAGCTGTTTGGCGACGCGATCGGCCAGCTGAAGGCCGAGCGCCGTTACCGTGTCTTCACCGATCTGGCGCGCCGCGCGGGCCGGTTTCCGCGCGCGCTGAACCATTCCAAGCACAATCAGCCCGAAATCGTCATCTGGTGCTCCAACGACTACCTCTGCATGGGCCAGCATCCCGTGGTCCTGGAGGCGATGAAGGAGGCGATCGACCGGTTCGGCGCCGGCGCCGGCGGCACCCGCAACATCTCCGGCACCCATCACGCGGTGATCGAGCTGGAGGCCGAGCTCGCCCGTCTTCACGGCAAGGAAGCGGCGCTCGTCTTCACTTCCGGCTTCGTCGCCAACGACGCCACGCTGTCGACGCTGGGCAAGCTCATCCCGGGCTGCCTCATCCTGTCGGATGCCTTGAACCATGCCTCGATGATCGAGGGCATCCGCCATGCCGGCTGCGATCGTCAGGTGTTCCGCCACAACGATCTCGCGCATCTGGAAGAACTGCTGCAGGCCGCGGGAGCCGACCGGCCGAAGCTGATCGCCTTCGAAAGCGTCTATTCGATGGACGGCGACATCGCACCGATCGGGGCGATCTGCGACCTGGCGGCGAAGTACGGCGCGCTCACCTACCTCGACGAGGTGCACGCCGTCGGCATGTACGGCGCGCACGGCGGCGGTGTCGCCGAGCGCGACGGCGTCATGCACCGCATCGACGTGATCAACGGCACCCTCGCCAAGGCCTTCGGCGTGGTCGGCGGCTATATTGCCGCGAGCGCCAATCTGGTCGATGCCATCCGCAGCCACGCCCCGGGCTTCATCTTCACCACGACCATCCCGCCCACTGTCGCCGCCGGGGCCGCCGCCAGCATCCGCTACCTGCGGGAGCACGACGAGATCCGCGCGCTGCACCAGGAGCGCGCGGCCACGCTGAAGCGGATGCTCGCCGATGCGGGCCTGCCGGTCATGCCTTCGAGCAGCCACATCGTGCCGCTCTTCGTCGGCGATCCGGCGCTGTGCAAGCAGGCGTCCGATACCCTGCTCGACGAATTCGGCGTCTACATCCAGCCGATCAATTATCCCACCGTGCCGCGCGGCACCGAGCGCCTGCGGATCACGCCGACGCCCATGCACGACGACGAGATGATGCGCGACCTCGTGTCGGCCCTGACCAAGGTCTGGGCCCAGCTGGGGCTGAAGCAGGCGGCCTGACGCTTCAGCGGCGCACGAAGTCCGGTGCGCCCAGGACGATGCGGTTCCAGGTCGGGCTGATCACGATCTCGTTCACGCAGGCATGCGGCGGCATCTCGGCCACGAAGCGGATGGTGCGGCCCAGATCCTCGGCCTGCAGCATCTTCGCCATGTCCTCCGGCTTCGGCGGAACCGGGCGATTCTTCATGATCTCTGTGGCCGCTTCGCCCGGGCAGATGCAGCAGGCACGGATGCCGTTCACGCATTCCTCGATGTTGAGGCTGTTGGTGAGCGAGACCACGGCGTGCTTGGTCGCGTTGTAGGCGGGACCGGTCATGTAGGTGTCGTAGCGCCCGGCCCAGGACGAGATGTTGATGACGAGGCCGTCGCCATGCGCGCGCATCGAGGGCAGCACCGCCGCGATGCAATAGAACATGCCTGTCAGGTTGACCTGCACGACGTGTTCGAAGCCCTCGACCGAGACATCGTTGAAGTGCCGCTTCGGCAGGTTGAGGCCGGCCGAATTGACCAGCATGTCGATCCGGCGATGCCGGCCGAGGATGATGTCCGCGGTGCGAGCGACGGCGTTCTTGTCGGCGACGTCCAGCGGATCGACCTCGGCGGTGCCGCCCTTGTCCTGGATTGCCTCCGCCACGGCTTCAAGCTGCGCGCTGCGGCGGCCCGACAGAATGACCGTGGCGCCGGCTTCCGCCAGTGCTTCCGCACCAGCCCGTCCGATGCCGGTGCCCGCGCCGGTGATCCAGGCGATCTTGCCGTCGAGAGTTCCCATTTCGCGTTCCTCAGACTGCTTCCAGAGGCGCGTTGAGCCGGGTTTCCGGCAGAACGATGCCCCCTCGGTCGCCGGGGGTCAGGCGCCCGTAGCGTTGCGCATAGGCCGGCGGCAGCGGCCGGGCTTCGGCGGGCGCCAGCCATAGCCGCAGCAGGTGGCGGCGGCGCTCCGGCTCGGGCCAGTCCTGGAACGCCGTCCGGTCGTGCAGCAGGGTGTGGTTGTGCACGAACTGGATGTCGCCGGGCTGGAACTCCATCATGAAGTTGAGTGCGGGGTCCTCGGCCAGCGCATCGAACAGGTCGAGCGCGGCCCGCTTCTCGGCGCTGATGCGCGGTGCGTCGGGAAAGCGCTGCGCGGAATCGATGTACTGGCGCTGATAGATCGTCGAGAGCAGTCCGTGATGCCAGTTGAAAACCGGGATCTCGAAATAGGGCTTCTGGCCGACCGGCACTTCGCCGCGGCGGTCGGTCGCGACGGGCTCCAGCAGCAGGCGCAGCAGGTCGGGCCGGCGCTGATACATCTCGTTGTAGATGCTGACAGAACTCACCAGCGCCGAATGTCCGCCGGTCTTCGCGGTCTTTAGGCACAGGAGGCCGACGATGTCGCATGAATCGGTGTGGAAGGTCTGCCGCTCGTGCGTCTGGTAGATGCGGACGTTGGGATCGTTCACGTCCAGGCCCAGATCCTTGACGTGGCCGAGAATGTGCCCCTTTCCGTTCTGTGAGCGTGCGGCGCCGAACCAGGCGCCGATGCCGAAGAAGGCGGTGGCACTCTCGCGCATCGACCAGCGATGTACGGGGAGGCCGCGGATCAGGACGAATCCGCGCCCCTCCAGCACGTCGAGCAGGATGCGCGCGAGCTTCGGCCCGAGCGTGGGCAGAGGAAAATCATGCTTCCGGATGCGGGCGATGTCGGCATCGCTCGTGGCGAACGGTGCCACGGCCGCCTCGACCTCGGCGACATCCTGCGGCGAGAGGACCAGGATCCAGTCGTCGCGCTTTGCCATCTCCGGCCCGTACCAGGCGGAGGCGCCCTTCAGGGGCGGCGGCAGGTCGTTCGACATGGTGGGCAAGGCAGACATCCGGTGCGTTCCCTGTAGCCTGGCATTCGACGACGCCGTTGACCGGATGATCGCAGGTGAGCCGCCGCCGCGCCAGTCGTCGAAGTAGCCTCGGCGCGGCGGCGGATAGTCTCAGGCGGCCGACGACAGGCTGCCGGCGGCGGTGAGCGCCTGCGACAGGTCGGCCAGGATGTCGTCGATGTGCTCGATCCCGATCGAGAGCCGCACATAGCCCGGCGACACGCCGGTGGCGAGCTGTTCGGCCGCGGTCAGCTGGGAATGGGTGGTGCTGGCCGGATGAATGGCGAGGCTGCGCGCGTCGCCGATATTGGCGACGTGATAGAGCAGCTTCAGCGAATCGATGAAGCGCCGGCCGGCATCGCGGCCGCCGGACAGTTCAAAACCCACCAGCCCGCCCAGGCCACCCTTCAGATACTTGTCGGCACGCTTTCTCGCTTCGCCGGTCTGCACGCCGGGATAGATCACCTTGGCGACGCCCTTCTGCTTGCCGAGGAATTCGGCGACCGCAGCAGCGTTGCGGCTGTGCTCGCGGATGCGCAGGGGCAGCGTCTCGAGGCCCTGAAGTGTCATGAACGCGTTGAAGGGCGACATGGCGGCACCGAGGTCGCGGAGCAGGGTGACGCGCGCCTTGATGATATAGGCGATCGGTCCGAGCGGCTTCACGGCCTCGGTCCAGACGGCCCCGTGATAGCTGGGGTCGGGCTGGTTGAGGAGCGGCTGGCGGTCCTTGTGCGCCGCCCAGTCGAAGTTGCCGCTGTCGACGATCATGCCGCCGATCGAGGTGCCGTGGCCGCCGATATACTTGGTCGTCGAATAGACGATCACCGCCGCCCCGTGATCGAAAGGCCGGCACAGGAGGGGAGCGGCGGTGTTGTCCATGATCAGAGGGATGCCGAGCGGGCGGCCGATGGCGGCCACCTCGGCGATCGGAAAGACCGTCAGCTTCGGGTTCGGCAGCGTTTCGGCGTAATAGGCCCGGGTCTTGGCGTCGGTTGCCTTGCGAAAGCTTTCGGGGTCGGCCGGATCGACGAACCGGACCTCGATGCCCATCTGCTTGAAGGTATTGGCGAAGAGGTTCCAGGTGCCGCCATACAGATCGGTGGAGGCGACGATGTTGTCGCCGGCTACGGCGAGGTTCTGCAGCGCCATGGCCGACGCGGCCTGGCCCGAGGCCAGGGCCAGTGCGGCGACACCGCCCTCGAGCGCCGCGATGCGCTTTTCCAGCACATCGGTCGTCGGATTCATGATGCGGGTGTAGATGTTGCCGAATTCCGCCAGCCCGAACAGGTTGGAGGCGTGTTCGGTGTCGCGGAACTGATACGACGTGGTCTGGTAGATCGGCACCGCCACCGCACCGGTTGCGGGGTCGGCGCGGTAGCCGGCGTGGAGCGCCAGCGTCTCGGGGTTTTTGCTTTCGGTCATGTGTCTCGTCCTGGATGGTCGCGCTGTCGGAAGCCGGGGTTCAGTTCTTCGCCGCGCCGCGCGGATCGGGGGTCAGGCGCAGGTAGGGCTTCAGCGCGCGCCAGCCGGAGAACAGCTTCTTCGCGTCCTCGTCGGCGAGCGAGGGGACGATGATCACGTCCTCCCCCGACTTCCAGTTCACCGGTGTCGCGACCTTGTAGCCGTCGGTCAGCTGTAGCGATTCCACCACCCGCAGGATCTCGTCGAAGTTGCGGCCGCAGGTCTGCGGATAAGTAATCATCAGCCGGATCTTCTTCGCCGGGTCGATGACGAAGACGGTGCGCACGGTGAAGACCTCGTCATGAGCCGGATGCATCATGCCGTAGAGGTTGGCCACCTTCTTGTCCGGATCGGCGACGATCGGGAAGTTGAGCGCATGCCCCTGCGTCTCGGCGATGTCCTTCGCCCAGCCCCGATGGGAGTCGACCGGGTCCACCGAGAGCCCGATCGCCTTGACGCCGAGCTTGTCGAACTGCGGCTTCAACCGCGCGACATAGCCGAGCTCGGTGGTGCAGACCGGGGTGAAATCCTTCGGATGCGAGAACAGAATGGCCCAGCTGGAACCGATCCAGTCGTGAAACTTGATGCGGCCGTCCGTGGTATCGGCTTCGAAATCGGGGGCGACGTCGCCGAGGCGAAGGGTCATGTCGGTCTCTCCCTGGTTTTTGTGAGTGCGCGTTCGAGCGTTGATGCGTACCGAGCCGCAGGTTATTCACTGGGGAATAACGCGCAATCCAATTTTCTTGTGTTCTTTTTGCCCAAGGCCTGCTGCGGATGGTCTCCGCGGCAGGGTGGATTCAGCGCAGGCTGTCGTTGATCCGGGCGATCTCGGCGGCGCCGGGACACAGGTCGCCGTCATCCAGCATGTTGAGCGGCCGGTCGACCGTCTTCAGCGCCTCGTGCAGATCGACAGGCTCTTCGTCGAGGTAGAGCAGGCCGGTGACGATCTCGCCCGCCGCCTGCTTCTGCTGCAGATGGGTCATGGCGCCGATGCGGTCGCCGGCGTCGTAATCCTTCGCCACCTTGCGCAGCCGGATGATCTTGCCGTCGTGCTGCTTTACGTCGACCGTCTCGCCCGGTTCGTAGTCGGTGGTGATCTCGGCGCGGGGCAGGATGACGTCGAGGCGGTTGACCGCCTCGTTATGGGCTCGGACGTAGTCGAAGCTGCGGGTGGACCCTTCGTGGTTGTTGAAGGCGACGCAGGGGCTGATGCAGTCGATGAAGGCCGCCCCCTTGTGCAGCAATCCCGCCTTGATCAGCGGCACCAGTTGCCCCTTGTCGCCCGAGAAGCTGCGGCCGACGAAGGTCGCACCCAGCTGCAGCGCCATCGAAACCATGTCGATCGGCTCGTCGGTATTGACGACGCCTTTCTTGCTCTTGGAGCCGCGGTCGGAGGTGGCCGAGAACTGGCCCTTGGTCAGGCCGTACACGCCGTTGTTCTCGACGATGTAGAGCATGTTGACACCGCGGCGGATCGAATGGGCGAACTGCCCGAGGCCGATCGAGGCGCTGTCGCCGTCGCCGGAGACGCCGAGATAGATCAGGTCCTTGTTGGCGAGGTTGGCGCCGGTCAGCACCGAAGGCATGCGGCCATGCACGGAATTGAAGCCGTGGCTGGCGCCGAGGAAGTAGGTCGGCGTCTTTGAGGAGCAGCCGATGCCCGACAGCTTGGCGATGCGATGCGGCGGCAGGTCGAGCTCGAAACAGGCCTGGATGATGGCGGCCGAGATCGAGTCATGCCCGCAGCCGGCGCAGAGCGTCGAGACCGCGCCTTCATAGTCGCGCCGGGTGAAGCCCAACGCATTGGTCGGCAGGTCGGGGTGGCGGAACCTGGGTTTCGGCAGGTAGGTCATGGCACGGCCTTCCTGAGCGGGGTCACGTTGGCGCCGGCGAGGCGCTCCGCGATGCCGCCGATGATGAAGCGGGCGGTGATGGGGTTGCCGTCGTAGTTCAGGACCGGGACGATGCGGGCCGGATCGATGCCGCATTCGTTGATCAAGAGCGTGCGCAGCTGCGCGTCGCGGTTCTGCTCGACCAGGAACACCCGGTCGTGCGCGGCGACGAAGTCCTCCACTTCCTGCGGGAAGGGGAAGCCGCGGACACGCATGGCATTCAGGTGGATGTTCCGGGTTTCGAGAGTATCCAGCGCCTCGACCATCGCGGGGCTGGTGGAGCCGTAGTAGAGGACACCGAACTTCGTCGGCTGCTTCGCCTCACGCAGGATCGGCGCTGGGACGAGCTTCTTCGCCGTCGCGAACTTCTTCAGCAGCCGGTCCATGTTCTCGACGTAGTCCGGGCCTTCCTCCGAATACCGCGCCATCCGGTCCTTGGTGGTGCCGCGGGTGAAGAAGGCGCCCTTGGTCGGATGCGTGCCCGGGTAGGTGCGGTAGGTGATGCCGTCGCCGTCCACATCCAGATAGCGCCCGAACAGCTTGCCCGAGTCGAGGTCGGCGGCCGTCATGACCTTGCCGCGGTCGAGCTTGCGGTTGGCATCCCAGGTGAGGGGCTGGCACAGCCGGTCGTTCATGCCGATCTCGAGTTCCAGCATGACGAAGATCGGCGTCTGCAGCCGGTCGGCGAGATCGAAGGCGAGCGCCCCGAAATCGAAGCATTCCTTCGGGTCTTCGGGGAACAGCAGCACATGCTTGGTATCGCCGTGGCTGGCATAGGCGCAGACCAGCACGTCCGACTGCTGGTTGCGGGTCGGCATGCCGGTGGACGGGCCGCCGCGCTGCACATCGATGATCACGGCTGGGATCTCGGCGAAATAGGCGAGGCCGAGGAACTCCTGCATCAGCGAGATGCCGGGGCCCGAGGTCGCCGTGAAGGCGCGCGCGCCGTTCCAGGCCGCGCCGATGACCATGCCGATGGAGGCGAGTTCGTCCTCCGCCTGCACGATGGCATAGCGGCCCTTGCCGGTCGCCTTGTCGGTGCGATAGCGCCGGCAGTGTTTCTCGAACGCCTCGGCGACGGAGGAGGAGGGCGTGATCGGATACCAGGCGCAGACGCTGGCGCCGCCATAGACCGCGCCCAGCGCCGCCGCCGAATTGCCTTCCAGGAAGATCATGTCGCCGATGGCGTCGCGCCGTTCCAGCTTGATCCCCAGCGGGCACTGCAGGTTTTCCAGCGCCCAGTCGCGGCCCATGTGGAAGGCCTTGACGTTGGGGGCGATCAGCTTGTCCTTGCCGCGGAACTGCTCGGCCAGCAGCTTCTCGACCACTTCCGGCTCGATCTGCAGCAGGGCCGAGAGCGCGCCGACATAGATGATGTTGCGGAACAGCTGGCGCTGGCGCGGATCGGAGTAGGTGCGGTTGCACATCTCGGTCAGCGGCACGCCGACGACGTTGACGTCGGCCCGGAACTTCGAGGCCGGCATCGGCTTGGAGCTGTCGTAGAACAGGTAGCCGCCCGGTTCGATCTCCTTCAGGTCGGCGTCCCAGGTCTGCGGGTTCATCGCCACCACGAGGTCGACGCCGCCGCGGGCGCCGAGATAGCCCTTCTCTGAAACCCGCACCTCGTACCAGGTCGGCAGTCCCTGGATGTTCGAGGGGAAGATGTTGCGCGGCGTCGCCGGCACGCCCATGCGCAGGATCGCCTTGGCGAACAGCTGGTTGGCGGAAGCGGAGCCGGAACCGTTGACGTTGGCGAACTTGACGACGAAGTCGTTGATGGCTTCTAGACGCTGCGGCATGCGGCACCCGCGTGAGTCATCTCGAGGAAGAACTTGCGCATGTCCCACGCACCGGTGGGGCAGCGTTCGGCGCAAAGGCCGCAGTGGAGGCAGACGTCTTCGTCCTTGGCCATGATGCGGCCGGTCTTGAGCCCATGCGCGACGTAGATGTCCTGGGTCAGGTTCTTGGCCGGGGCCATCAGCTTCTGCCGCAGCTCGGCTTCCGGCGCATCGTCGGTGAAGGTGATGCAGTCCATCGGGCAGATGTCGACGCAGGCATCACATTCGATGCAGAGCGAGGTGGTGAACACCGTCTGCACGTCGCAGTTCAGGCAGCGCTCGGCCTCCTTGTAGGCCAGCATGTCGTCGAAGCCGAGTTCGACCTCGAGCTTGATGTCCTTCAGGGCCTCCTCGGGCGGGCGCTGGGGTACCTTGTAGCGCTGGTCCAGCCGGATGTCGTTGTCGTAGGACCACTCGTGGATGCCCATCTTCTGGCTGGTGAGCACGGTCCCCGGCGGCGGACGAATGGCCGGATCGAGGCCGTTGCAGACGCGGTCGATCGACACCGCGGCGTCGTGGCCGTGCGCCACCGCCCAGATGATGTTCTTCGGTCCGAAGGCGGCGTCGCCGCCGAAAAAGACCTTGGGGTGGGTGGAGCGGAGCGTGACGGTGTCGACCACCGGCATGCCCCAGCGGTCGAACTCCACGCCGATGTCGCGCTCGATCCAGGGGAAACTGTTCTCCTGGCCCACGGCGACCAGCACGTCGTCGCAGGGAATGGTGACGTCGGGCTCGCCCGTGGGCACGAGGTTGCGCCGGCCCTTCTCGTCGAATTCCGGCTTCACCTTCTCGAACACCATGCCGGTCAGCTTGCCGCCGTCATGCAGCGCCGCCTTGGGCACCAGGAAGTTGTGGATGGGGATGCCTTCATGCATGGCATCCTCCTTTTCCCAGGGGGAGGCCTTCATCTCCTCGAAGCCGGAACGGACGACAACCGTCACTTCCTCGCCGCCGAGGCGCCGCGCGGAGCGGCAGCAGTCCATCGCCGTGTTGCCGCCGCCCAGCACGATCACCCGCCTGCCGATCGAGGTGGTGTGGCCGAAGGAGACGGAGGAGAGCCAGTCGATGCCGATATGGATGTGCTCGGCGGCGTCGGCCCGGCCGGGGATCTCGAGATCGCGGCCGCGCGGCGCGCCACAGCCGACGAAGACCGCGTCGTAGTCTTCGTCCAGCACAGCCTTCAGGCTGTCGACGCGCTTTCCCAGCCTGAGCTCGGGTTCGAGCGCCAGGATATAGCCGACCTCCTCGTCGATCACCGTCTCCGGCAGGCGGAACTTCGGGATCTGGGTGCGGATCATCCCGCCGGCGAAGGGGTCCTGCTCGTAGATGGTGACGTGGTAGCCCTCGGCGAGGAGGTCGCGCGCCACGGTGAGCGAAGCGGGGCCCGCGCCGATGACCGCGACGCGCTTGCCGTTCCTGACCGGCACCGCGGCGGGCATCCGGCCGGTCACGTCGCCCTTGTAGTCGGCGGCGACGCGCTTCAGCCGGCAGATCGCCACCGGCTGCTCTTCCACCCGGACGCGCCGGCAGGCGGGTTCGCAGGGGCGGTCGCAGGTGCGTCCCAGCACGCCGGGGAAGACGTTCGACTTCCAGTTGATCATATAGGCGTCGGCGAAGCGCTTGTCCGCGATCAGTCGGATGTATTCCGGGACCGGGGTGTGGGCGGGACAGGCCCATTGGCAATCGACGACCTTGTGGAAGTAGTCGGGGACCGCGATGTCGGTCTGCTTCACTGTGCTTATGCTCCTCCCAGCGGCGCCCGTTCCGCCTACGCGGCCCGCCGTCTCGTCGATCCTGTCCTTTCGGATGACCGCTCCGGCTTGCGCGACCATGTTGCCGGACGAGACGACTGCGACCCTGACGCCCTAAACCACCGCTAAATTAGGTCAGCCTTCGACCCCTTGGCAAGCAATGTGCGCGGGCATCTTCCCGAAAACCCTCACGAAAACAGGGGTTATGGCGGCAAGCACCGGACCCGGCTATCGTCGGCCTTCGTTAGCGCAACCGCCGGGCCTGGCCTTGATCGACCGACGCGCCCTGATCTTCGCCACCGGCGGCCTCCTGGCGGCGGGACCCGCGCCCGCCGGCGCACAGGTCGCCGCGGTCGACCTGGCACTCGTGCTGGCGGCGGACTGTTCCGGCAGCGTCCGGGCCGAACACTACGTCCTCCAGCAGAAGGGCTACGGCGACGCCTTTCGCCAGCCGGAGGTGATCCGGGCGATCGGCGGGGGGCTGCACGGCGCCGTGGCGGTCACCTATTTCCAATGGTCCGGATACTTCCTGCAGCATCAGTCCATCGGCTGGACCACGCTGAAATCGCCGGAGGACATTGCCCGCTTCGCCCGCGCGATCGAGACCGTGCCGCGCACGATCTTCTCCGGCGGCACCTCGCCGGGCGGGGCGATCGAATTCGGCGTGAAGCTGCTGGATGCGCTTCCGGCCGAGAAGCGCCGCCGGGTGATCGACGTGTCGGGCGATGGGCGCTCGAACAACGGCCCGTCGCCCACCGAGGCGCGCGACGCGGCGGCGGCCGCGCGGATCACCGTGAATGGCCTGCCGATCCTCCACATGGAGCGGGATATCGACGAGTATTACGAGAAGAACGTGATCGGCGGTCCCGGCGCCTTCAGCATACCCGCCCGCGACTTCAACTCCTTCGGCGAGGCCATCCGCCGCAAGCTGATCCTGGAGATCGCCGGCGGGGCGCCGGCGGGCATGCGAGGCTAGGCTGCGGCCGTTCTCTTCGCCGCGGCCTCGCGCAAGCCCTCCAGGGTCGGTTTCACGGCGCCGATCGGTTGATAGAAGGCGGGCAGGGATCCCACCACGCGGCCCCAGTATCTCACCAGCCGGTCGTCGGGGGGCATGAAGGCATCGAATCCGCAGCGCAGCATGTGCACCAACTGGTCCGGCAGTACCGCGCCGGTGGCGCGCAGCTCTCCCTTGAAGCCGTAGCGTTCGCGTAGGAGGCGCGCCTGGCTGTAGGCCCGCCCGTCCGAAAATTTGGGGAAGCTGAGCGCGATGACACCGAAGCGGTTCGCCTCCGGCCCGATCTCCGCGACATCGTCGGTATTGGCGAGCGCGAGGCCGATCGGACCCTCGCGCCCGGCCAGCGCCTCGCGCTCCGCCTGCCAGCGGGCAAACGAGACGATGGCGCCGCCCTCTTGCGGCATTGCCGCGTCGTCGGCGACGGAAATCCAGGGATCGGCGGCGACGGCGCCGTCACGCACGAGCGGCATAGACATGGTCCTTGAACGGGGCCGGGCCGAGCCGGCGATAGGTGGCGACGAACTCTTCACCCGGCTCGCGATGGGCGAGATAGGCCTCGATCACCTTCTCCACCGCGTCGACCACATCGGGGCCGGAGACGGCGGGGCCGAGCAACTGGCCGATGGCGGCTTCCGGGCCGGGATCGCCGCCCAAGGTGATCTGGTAGAACTCGACGCCGTTCTTCTCGACGCCCAGAAGGCCGATGCCGCCGACATGGTGATGCCCGCAGGCGTTGATGCAGCCGGAGATCTTGAGGCTGAGCGGGCCGATCTCATGCACCCGGTCGAGATCGGCGAAGCGCTGGGTGATGCGCTGGGCGATCGGGATCGAGCGGGCGTTGGCCAGCGCGCAGAAATCGAGGCCGGGGCAGGCGATGATGTCGGTGACGAGGCCGAGGTTCGGCGTCGCGAACCCCACTGCGGTCACCTTGGCCCAGACGAGAGGCAGGTCTTCCACCGCCACATGCGGCAGAACCAGGTTCTGCACATGGGTGACGCGGAGTTCGCCCAGCGAGTACTGCTCGGCGATATCGGCCACCGCGTCCATCTGCTCGGCGGTGGCATCGCCCGGGGCGCCGCCCTCGGGCTTGAGCGACAGGTTGACGATGGCATAGCCCGGTTGTCGGTGCGGCACCACGTTGGTCGCGACCCAGCGGGCATAGGCAGGGTCGCTGCGCTTCAGCGCTTCGTGCTCGGGCACGAAGGCGGGCTTGGGCGCATAGGCGGCCGGCGCGAAATGCGCCGCGATGGCATCGATCGTCTCGGGCGCGAGCGACAGCGGCCCACCCTTCACCGCGGCAAACTCCTCGTCGACATCGGCGCGCATCTTCTCGACACCGATCTCGTGCACCAGAATCTTGATCCGGGCCTTGTAGAGATTGTCGCGGCGCCCATAGCGGTTGTAGGTCCGCATCACCGCTTCCAGGTAGGTGAGCAGGTCTTCCTTCGGCAGCCACTCCTTCAGCGTCTTGCCGATCATCGGCGTGCGCCCGAGGCCACCGCCGACCATCACCTCGAAGCCGACCTTGCCTTCGGCGTTCCGGTGCATGCGCAGGCCGACATCGTGGACGCGAACGGCGGCGCGATCGGCGGGCGAGCCGGTGACGGCGATCTTGAACTTCCGCGGCAGGAAGGAGAATTCCGGATGCGCGGTCGACCACTGGCGCAGGATCTCGCCCCAGATCCGCGGGTCCTCGATTTCGTCGGGCGCCACACCGGCCCAGGCATCGGCGGTGACGTTCCGGATGCAGTTGCCGCTGGTCTGGATCGCATGCATGTCGACATCGGCCAACACCTGCAGGGCATCGGCCGCTTCCTCCAGCTTGATCCAGTTGAACTGGATGTTCTGGCGGGTGGTGAAATGCCCATAGCCCCGATCGAAGCGCCGCGCGATTTCGGCCAGCGCGCGCATCTGCTTCGCGTTCAGCGTGCCGTAGGGGATGGCCACCCGCAGCATATAGGCATGAAGCTGAAGATAGAGACCGTTCTGCAGGCGAAGGGGCTTGAACTCGTCTTCTGTGATCTCCCCGGCGAGGCGGCGGTTCGCCTGGTCGCGGAACTGCTCCACGCGGGCATGGACGAACATGCGGTCCTGGCGGTCATAGGCGTACATGGGCTCGTCCTCAGGCGAAGAGGGGGGCGGTCGGCCCCTCGGCGCGGATCAACTCGCGCAGGTGAAGCGGGCGGCCGGCGGCATCGACGTCGACCAGATAGGGGCCGACAAGCTGGGTCGCCTGAAGCGCATTGGCCTTGTCGAGGAGGGTGGCGGCTTCGGCTGCATCGTCGATGACCCGCGCCTCGCTGATCCGGTTGGTCCAGCCGCCGGCCTTGTCCAGAAAGACGACCGCGCCGTTCTTGAGGTCGTTGGCGGTCAGCACCTGGGGCGCGGCGACGCGGCCCTTGGTCGAGGTCTTGCTCACGACGCGGCCTCCAGCGGCAGTGTTGTCGCCTGCCAGGCAGGCGCCAGCCGGAGGACGTCGCCGATCACGATCAGGGCCGGTCCCTTGTCGCCTTCGCCCGCGGCCAGCTGGGGCAGCGACCCGAGCGTGCCGGCGGCGACCCATTCGTCGTCGCGCGTGCCGTTGACGATGATCGCGACCGGCGTGTCGGCGCTCATCCCGGCCTCGCGCAGTGATCGCGTGATGACGGCGGCGTGCGTCAGGCCCATGTAGACGGCGAGTGTGCCGCCGGTCGCGGCGAGCGCGCGCCAGTCGGCGGCGGGTTCGCCGTCCTTGCCATGCCCGGTGACGAGGGTGAGGGAGGAGGCGAGGTCGCGATGCGTCAGCGGAAAGCCTGCACTGGCGGCACAGCCGGCGGCCGCGGTGACGCCCGGCACCACCTGCACGTCGATTCCGGCGGCGCGCAGATGCTCGAGTTCCTCGCCGCCGCGGCCGAAGACGAAGGGATCGCCACCCTTCAGCCGCGCCACCCGCTTGCCGTCCCTGGCCAGGCGCACCATCAGGGCGTTGATCTCGGCCTGAGGCATCGCCTGCCGCCCCTTCCGCTTGCCCACATAGATGCGGGTCGCATCCTGCCGAACGCGCTGGAGGATGGCGGGTGCGACCAGTTCGTCGTGCAGGATCACGTCGGCATCCTGCAGCACGCGATGCGCCTTCAGCGTCAGCAGTTCCGGATCGCCAGGCCCGCCGCCGATCAGGTGCACGATGCCGGCATTGTGCCGTGCGCCGCGCCCGTTCAAGGCAGCGACGACGAGTTCGCGCGCCTTCGCCTCGTTGCCGGCGAGCGCGGCGGCGCCCGCCGGACCATCGACGATGCTTTCCCAGAAGCGCCGCCGCGGTTCGAACCCCGGCAGCACGGCGCGCACACTGTCACGGAAGCCGTCCAGCAGTCGGGTCAGCGAACCAAGACGGGCAGGCAGCAGCTGGTCGATCTTTTCCTTCAGCCGGCGCGCCAGCACGGGCGCCGTGCCGCGCGTCGAGATGGCAACCAGGACGTCGCCGCGTTCGACCACGGCCGGCATCGCGACGGTGCCGAGGTCAGGCCGGTCGTGCACATGCACCGGGACGCCGCAGCCACGCAGATGCGCCGCCAGTTCGGCGTTGCGGTCCTCGTCTCCGGTCGCCACGAAAACCAGGGCGGCTTTCGCCAGTTCCGAATTCGTCGGCTCCTGGGCATGGCGGGTCCTGGTGCTCCACCGCCTGATCTGAGCGAGGCGCCGCAGGGCCGCGTCGGTATCACCGACAACGAGAATCTCCCGTTCCTTGGGATCAAGCATCAGCGGAATCAGGCTCATTTCACGAACTCTGGATGTGTAAATGTCTTTATACGAATGTTGTGCGGAAAATAACCTTCGTCAAACGTTGTGAGCACACATTATATAGTGTATAAAATAACACATAGTGTTAATGTAATTACCAGGGCCGTATATCGAGCTTCGGCCATACCGCCTGCCAGCGCGCTGTCTTCGCCTCGTAGACCGCGCGGCTGACAAGGGCACGGTTCGGCCGCACGACCATCGCCAGCAGATCCCCGAGCCCGAACGGGGCTTCGATCCGCAAGCCGGTTTGTGCCGGCCTGACGCCGACTGCCGTCGCGGTCGTCGGAAAGGTCGCGATGGCGGCCGGCGTGGAGGTGTAGGGGACGATCTCGCGGCCGAATACCCGCCCATACCAGAGATGCACCCGCGCCTCGTTCTTCACATCGACCTTGACCTCGAGGTCCGCCGTCAGTTCGGCGACACGTCGTTCCTGTGCGGCCTCCGCTTCGGCACTGAGATCGCGGGCGTCGAAATAGACGATGTCGATGTCCTTGATATCGGCGTCGGCGGGCCGGCCATGCTCCAGGTTCCAGACCGTCTGTGCCACGGCACCGGCGACGATCCAGGCATCGGGGAGTTGCAGCGCCGTCCAGCGATGCAGGATCGCCCGCAGTTTCGGATTCTGTCGGAGCCGGCGATCGAGCGCTTCCCCTGACGTCTTCGTGATCATGCGCCCTCGCGAAGGATTCCCGTTCGGCCAGCGTATGGATGCTCGAGAGGCGGCGCCATCGTGTCTCCTCGCTCTACAACAGCAAAGACAGGTCTCGGATCATGTCGACACGTCGCACCCTTATCGCCAGCGCAGTGGGCTTGACGCTTCTCGCCGCCGGCGGCGGATTCGCCTTCGCCCAGATGAAGCCCGGCCACGAGAACCATGGGCGCGGATCGATGCATCACTCCATGGAACACGCGCGCGGCGAACGCGCCGACTTCCGGCCCGGCCGCCATATCGAAGGCCGCATCGCCTTCCTGAAGGCGGAATTGAAGATCACCGACGCCCAGGCACCGGCTTTCGACAAGTTCGCCGAGGCGATCCGTCTCAGCACCAAGGAAGCGCAGGCGCTGTACGAGGCGCGGAAGCCGCCGGCACCGCCCGCGGCGGGGCAGGCGCCGGCCGAACGCCCGCGTCCGAACGCGCTCGAGCGCATCGAGCGCCGGGCCGAAGGTGCTCAGGTGATGGCCGCGTCCAGCCAGCGGATGCTCGATGCCTTCAAGCCGCTCTACGCCAGCCTGAACGAGGATCAGAAGAAGACGGCTGACGAACTGGTGTCGCGCTTCGCCGGTGGGCCTGGCGGCCACGGCAAGATGCATCATCGCCATCACCGCGGCTGATCGCGGCGCGTGAGTGTGCGGCGCCCGGCGGCAAGGCCGGGCGCCGTTTCATTTTCAGGCGGCCTGGTGCAGCGCCGGTCCCTTGTAGGCGGAGAGCGGGCGGATCAGCCGGCCCTCCCGTTCCTGTTCCAGGACATGGGCGCACCAGCCCGCCATCCGGCCCACGGCGAACAGACTGCTAAAGGCGTCGCGTGGGATATCCAGCGCCTCCAGCAGCAGCGCCGTATAGAACTCGACATTGATGTCCAGCCTCCGGCCGGGCTTCAGCCGCGCCAGCACGGCGATGGCGCGCTCCTCCACTTCGGCGGCGAAGCGAAGCCGGCCCTGGTCGGCCGGCAATGTGCCGACCACGCGCTTCAGCGCATCGGCGCGCGGATCCCGGACCTTGTAGACGCGATGGCCGAATCCCATCAGCCGCTCGCCACGCCCGATCGCCTGGCTCAGCCAAGGCTCGATGCGCGCGGACGTGCCGATGGCATCCAGCATGTCCAGCACCGGTCCCGGTGCTCCGCCGTGCAATGGGCCCTTCAATGCCGATAGCGCGGCTATGGCCGAGGAGATCATGCCGGCACGGGTGGACGCCACCACGCGGGCGGTGAAGGTCGAGGCGTTGAATCCATGATCGGCGATGGTGAGCAGATAGGCGTCCAGCGCCGCTTCCTCGACCGCGCTCGCCCGGCTGCCGCGCAGCATCCGAAGCAGATCTGCCGCGGTCCCGAGCTCCGGGTCGGGTGTCACCACCGCATTGCGGGCCAGCCCCGCCATGAACACCGGTGCCGCGCCGCACAGCAGCAGGTGATGGGGCATGGGCTCTGCATCCGCCAGCATCGACAGGCCGAAGCGCAGCCCTTCGACCGGAGACAGGCCGCAGGCTCGTTCAAGGAGGTCGGGCAAAAGCGTCGCGGCACGGCTGCGGCCTGCGGCCATGCCCTGCCGGATCCTCTCGCGGTCCCCTTGGGCAAATCCCTCCCACAGGATCGCGGCCACCTCCTCGAAGCTCGCGCGGCCGACGAGGACGTCGAGATCGAACCCCCGGATGATCAGCCGGCCGGCCTCGCCATCGACATGCGACAGCACCGTCTCGGCCGCGATCACGCCATCCAGGCCCATATGCGTCGTCATTCTTCGATCTCCTGTCCAGTAGCGTCGCGGCGAAGGTCGAAGATGTTGTTCAGATCGTCAATGTTGATAGAATAAGTCAATATGAATTGTCCAGGCTAGCCTTGGGCAGTCGGGGAGAACTGATGAAGGCTGATCTGGACGCGCGCGGAGCGACGGCGCTTCTGGGGGTTCGCCCGCAGACCCTCTACGCCTATGTGAGCCGTGGCCTGATCCGGGCGAGCCGTCAGCCCGGCCAACCGAGCCTCTATTGCCGCGAGGACGTGGAACGGCTGTCCAAGCGCAAGCGGCGCGGACGAAGTGCTGCCGCCGTGGCCGAGCAGGCGCTCGATTTCGGCGCGCCGGTGCTGGAATCCGGCATCACCCGCATCCAGGCGGGAGAGATCCTGGTGCGCGGCCGCTCGCTGGTGGACATGGCGAAGACGGCCACCCTGGAAGAGGTCGCCGCGCATCTCTGGCGTGCCGACCCTTCCGTCGCCTTCGCCGCGGACAACCTGCCGTCCTCGCTGCCGCTTCGGGGAGAGCACCCGATCACCCGCGCCATGTCGATCCTGCCTCAGGCGAACGAGCGCGATCGAACCGCGCTCGCGGTGGAGCCGGGCGAGCGCCAGCGTGTGGCGGGACGGGCCTATCGCCAGACGCTGGCGGCGATCGCCGGCGCCGATCCGGCTGTTCTCCCGGCGCATCGCCTGTTCGCCCGCTCCTGGGGCAAGCGTGACCGCCGCGCGCAGGACGGCATCCGGCTGGCGCTGGTGCTGTCGGCCGATCACGAACTGAACGCCTCCACCTTCACCGTCCGCGTCGTCACCTCGACGGGCGCCAGCCTCTACATGGCGCTCTGCGGGGGGCTTGCCGCCATGTCGGGTGCGCGGCACGGCGGCGTGTCTGAACGCGCCAGCGGCATGCTGGAGCAGTTCGCCGCCGCCCGCGATGTGGAAGCCGCCGTGATCGACTGGCATGCCAGCGGTACGCACTTCTACGGCTTCGGCCATCCGCTCTACCCGGAGGGCGATCCCCGCGCTGCAGCGATATTCGACTGGATCGACGCCCACCTGCCCGGCGGCGCGGATCGGCGCCTGCTGGCCACCGTGACCGCGACGGTCGAAAAGCTGATCGGCCACAGGGCGAATGTGGATTTCGCCCTGGTTTCCCTCTGCAGGTTGCTCGGCCTGCCGCGGCCGGCGCCGATGATGCTGTTCGCCGGCGGCCGGGTGGCCGGCTGGATCGCGCATGCGATGGAACAGGCGGAGAGCCGGGCCCTGATCCGCCCTCGTGCCCGTTATGTGGGTCCGTCGCGGGAGGAGGGATAGCGCCATGATCGTCGTCCTCGGCTCGATCAATCTCGACCTCGGCTTCGCCGTGCCGCATCTGCCGGGTCCGGGGGAAACGGTGCTGGGGTCGGGCTCCACCGCCACGCCGGGCGGCAAGGGCGCGAACCAGGCGCTGGCGGCCGCCCGCGACGGCGCGCGGGTCGCCTTCATCGGCGCGGTGGGGCGCGACGCCTTCGCCGGACCGGCGCTCGCCCTGATGGCGGAAGCGGGGGTCGATCTCGCCGGCATCGTCGAATCCGATCTGCCGACCGGTCTCGCCGCCATCGCCGTCGACCCGCGGGGCCGCAACCAGATCCTGGTCGCCTCCGGCGCCAATGCGGCGGTGGAGGCGACGCAGCTCGAAGATGATCTCGATGGGCAGACGCTGCTGCTGCAGATGGAGATCCCGGCCCTGGAGGTGGCGCGCGCCATCGAGCGCGGGCGGGCCGCCCGGGCCAGGGTCATCCTGAACCTCGCGCCCGCCCTGCCGATGCCCGAGGCGCTGTTGCGCCGCCTCGACCTCCTGGTCGCCAACGAGGTGGAGATCGCGACGCTGGCGCCGGGCACTCCCGTCGACGCGGCCAGGGCGGTGCGCGACCGTTTCGGCATCGACGTGGTGGTGACCCTGGGCGGCGACGGTGCGGCCGCGTTCCTGCGCGACGGGCGGGGCTGGAGAGGCGCGGCGCTGCCGATCGCGCCGGTCGACACCACGGCGGCGGGCGACACCTTCGTCGGCGTCCTGGCCGCCGCGCTGGACAGGGGCGCGGCGATGCGCGAGGCCCTGCGGCGCGCGTCGGTGGCCGCCGGCATCACCTGTCTCAGGCGGGGCGCCCAGGCCGCCATGCCGGCCGCGGCCGAGATCGATGCCGCCCTTCCCGGGCTCGAACTGCCCGCCCCGCTGGTGTAGAGGGAAGGGAGTACAGGAGGAAACGAATGACCGAAACGAAGGGCGCGCGGCCGGACCTGGCCGCGATCGAGGCTGCGCGCGCGGCCACCTCGGACGAGGCGCGGCCGCAGGCCGTCGCCCGCATGCGGGCCAAGGGCGGGCTCACCGCCCGCGAATCGATCGGCGCCTTTCTCGACCCCGGCAGCTTCGTCGAATACGGCCAACTGGCCCGCCCCGCCCGGCGCGACATGGAAGGTGCCTCCGACGGCATCGTCATGGGTACCGGGCAGATGGCGGGCAGTGCTGTCGCCGTGCTCGCCTACGACTACACGGTCCATGCCGGGACGCAGAGCCTCGTCAACCACGCGAAGGCCTCGCGCCTGTTCGCCCTCGCGCGCGAACGGCGCCTGCCGGTGGTCACCTGGGTCGAGGGTGGCGGGGCGCGGCCGCACGACACCATCCAGCTGGAGCGGCCGTCGGGCTCGACGCCGACCTTCGTCGCCTTCGCCCAGCTGTCCGGCCTGGTGCCGACGGTCGCGATCGCGCCCGGCTACGCCTTCGCCGGCCAGGCCAATATGGCGGGCCTCTCCGAATGCCTGATCGCGACCAGGCGCGCCGTGATCGGCATGGCCGGCCCGCCTCTGGTCGCCGCGGCGCTGGGCAAGACCTTCAAGCCGGAGGAGATCGGCCCGATCGAGGTGCACGTGGCGTCCGGCGTGGTCGATGTCCTGGTCGAGGACGACGCCGCCGCCATCGAAGCGGCCAAGCGTTACCTCGGCTACTTCGTCGGGCCGCATGAGCCCGGACCGGCACCCGACGTGATGAAGCTGCGCGACCTGGTGCCGGAGAACCCGCGACGGGCCTATGACGTCCGGAAGGCGATCCTGGGCATGGCGGATGCTGGCTCAGTGCTGGAGTTGAAGGCGGGCTTCGGCAAGGCCATGGTGACCGCGCTCGGCCGCCTGAACGGCCGTCCGGTGGGCTTTCTCGCCAACCAGCCGATGTTCCTCGCCGGCGCCATCGACGGACCCGCCTCCGACAAGGGCGCCCGCTTCATAAGCCTTTGCGACGCCTACGATATCCCCATGGTGATCCTGTGCGACACGCCCGGGCTGATGGTGGGTCCGGAGGTGGAGCAGACGGGCCTCGTGCGCCGCTCCGCCCGCATCCTGCTGGCACTGGCGAACGCGACCATCCCCTTCGCCACCATCGTGCTGCGCAAGGCCTATGGCCTCGGCTACTACGTGATGGGTTCGCGCCCCTTGAACCCGCTGCTTCTGGTGGGCTGGCCCACCGCCGAGTTCGGCGGCATGGGGATCGAGGGGGCGGTCAACATCATCTTCAAGAAGCAGCTGGAGGCGGAGCCCGACCTCGAGAAGCGCGCGGTGATGCACAGGGACTGGACCGAGGAGCTGAAGCGCAGCCATACGGCGGTGGTGCAGGCCGGGCATTTCGCCGTCGACGACATCATCGATCCGGCCGAGACCCGCGACATCCTGATCCGCAGCTTCGCCAACCTGCCGCCGCCCGCGCCGCGCACGGCGCGCAAGCACATCGTCGACAGCTGGTAGCGGCCTCAGCGCAGCGCGTGGCGGGGCGAGGAAGCGGCGACGAGGGCGGAGACCGGCTGCAGGACGAAGCCCCTCGCGGCGAGACCGGGCAGCCATTGGGCGAGCGCCTCGAGCGTGGCGTCGTGCGGATGGCCGATGCCGATCGCCTGGCCGTGCGCGCGGGCGATCCGCTCGAGTTCGGCGAGCTGCGCCTCCACCCGGTCGGAAACCAGGATGTTGTCGAGGAAGACGTCGCGGGCGGCCGAGGGCATGCCCATTTCCCTGGCCAGGGCCTGGCCGGCCGATCGCGACGAGGTGCGCGAATCGACGAAGAGGAGGCCGCGGTGGTCGAGTTCGCCGAGCACGATCCGCATGGCGGCCGCGTCGGCGGTGAAGCGGCTGCCCATGTGGTTGTTGACCCCGACATAGCCGGTGAAGCGGTCGAGGTTCCAGTGCAGCCGCGCCAGCATCTCGCCCGGCCCGAGCGCGGTGGTGAGGGCCTGGGGCCCGGGTGAGACCCGGCTCGACTCGGCCTCCATCGGCAGGTGCAGCATCAGCTCGTGCCCGGCCTGCCTGGCCGCCTGCGTCTGCCGGTCGAGGGCCTCGGCATAGGGCAGGAAGGAGAGGGTGAGCGGCCCGGGCAGGGACATCGCCTGGACCGAGCGGCGGCGGTCGAGACCCATGTCGTCGATGATGATCGCGATGGCGGGGCGGCCGGCGCGCGGCGGCGCGGCGACGGCGAAGCGGCGCCAGGGCGCCGCTTCGCTGCCTTCCCGGGGGGGCTGGACGGCGGCCGGCGCGGGCGGGCGCGGTGCCGCGGCCTGCGGCGGCGGCGCGGGCGGCGGACGGAGCGCCGCGACCGGGCGTTCCACCGCGGCCGGCGGTGGCGGCGGGGCGAGGGCGGTGCTGCCCGGCGGCTCGGGTTCCTGCGGGGCCAGCAGCAGGCCGATGCCGAGCCCCAGCGCGAAGGCGACGAAGGTCGCCGCCGCGATGCGGGCGTCGATCAGCCGCGCCAGGAGGGCGAGGGCATGCTGGCGGCCGCGGGACCTGGGCTTGGGCATCTATCCTTCCGAATCGGCCGCGCCGGGCCGAGCCCCAGGAGTACCCCCCTGGCGCAGGCAAAAAAAGGGGCCGCCTTTTGAGGGGCGGCCCGAGTTTGGTTTAGGGAGGAAACGCCTCGAATGAGGCGAGTTATTTATATGCTGCGACGCAACACGACGCAAGTGTTTTTTGCGGTGCAGCGGCGCCGCGGCGTTCTGTCGCGAACGGACATACAATGGGTTAGCGGGCATATCTGATCGAACGATCATTCTGTTGCTGCATTGCACAATGATTACCGCCAGGGCGGCCTGCCCAAATTCGAGGCGCCCGCAAGCATGGCTCCGCGCGACGCAATCGGCGAAACCCTTGCCGCTGCCGCGGATTTCCGCCGGTTGCCTGGGCAAGGCGATAGGGCAGCAGTAGTGCCCTAATTTGCGGCAATATCGGGCACGTGCTCCTTGGCAAGCATGGCATGCACCCCTTTGTTCCCATCCACCAGCTGGGTGATGCGCAGGTCGCAGGCCAGGCTGCAGAGCATATAGGCGTCGGCCGGATGCATCTGGGCGAGCTCGCCCAGGAGCTTGATCATCTCGCGCAGCGCCTGCTTCGCCGCGTCGTCGAGGTCGGGATCGAAACCCATGGTGATCCAATGGGTTGCCGTCTCCGCCCGGGGAAAGGCGAGGCCCGACCCCTTGTTCAGGTGGATCTCGAAGGTGCCTTCGAGGGAGGTTTCGATGGCGGTGAGGTTCACTTCGCCGTCGCCCTGGGCGCCGTGCCCGTCGCCGACCGAGAAGAGGGCGCCGGGGACGAAGACCGGAAGGTGCAGCGTGGTGCCCGGGACAAGTTCCTTCAGGTCGATATTGCCGCCGAAGGCGCGCGGCTCGATCGATCCGACGGCACCCCAGGCCGGCGGCGGGGCCACCCCCATGACACCGAAGAAAGGGTTCAATTTCAGCGACTTGCCCCAGGGCAGGGCGGCCGTCATGGTGGCCTTGTCGAGCGGGATGTGGACGCGCCGCAGATAGGGGAAGTCCTCGGGGAGCGTGCCCCGGAGCGGCCGCTGGGTGTTGTAGCCCCAATCGGTGCGAAGCTTGATGTCGAGGATGCGGATGGCGAGCGAATCGCCGGGTTCCGCCCCTTCGATCGCGACCGGCCCGGTCATCATATGCGGCCCCAGCCGGGGGCTGAGCTGCTTGTGGACGGCGTGCTGCTCGGGCAGCGCCTTGAAGGGGGCCGGCGGCAGATCGTCCGGCCCGCCGGAAATGCTGAGCATGGTGACCCGCTCGCCCGGGCGGATGCTGCCGACCGGCTTCAGCGCCGGATCGAAGAAGCCCCAATGGATGGTTTCGGGGGAAGCCGGGATGGTCAGCATGTCGATCAGCCTTTCATGACGATGCGGGCCGGCGGTGCCAGAAGCATGCCGCGGACAATTCTGTCCGCCGCGGCCGAAGCCGGGCGGTGAGCGATTCCCGCCACCGGGGCGGCGAGGGTCGCTTCGATTCGATGGCGGACAAATTTGTCCGCCGGCCGGTACCGGGCTTGCGCCCTTGCCGGTCGGCCGGCCCGGGCGGCGCCGGAAAATGTCGGCGGCCGGCAGCTCGATCGTAACCCGTTGAAGTAACATGATTTATCTTCGGCGCGTCGACATCCGGCCTGCCTAAATCAGCCAATTCGAGCCAATTCGAGCCAGGAATGGCCGGCCCGATGCCTCCGGCATCCCGTTCGAAGCCGGCGCCGGCCAGTTCCGTCCATCCTCCCTGTGGTGTCTCTCGCCGGCATGGCGGCGGATGATGCGGGTGCCGGACAATTCTGTCCGCCGCTCGCCTTTCGCCGTCGGGGCGAAGGCCGCGCGCGGCGGGAGCGGAACAGATCCCCGTGAATGACAGGCGCGCGTGAGGCATGGCTCCGCCTCGCCCGCGCGCCCGCCGGCGGCGAAGGTGGGATAAGAGGAAAGCGGCGGACATTTCTGTCCGCTCGCATGGCAAGCGGCCGTAAGGAATCGGCACGTGACCTCGCCGGACTGGGAAAGGGGAGCATAACAGGGGGAAAATATTGCGTCAATAGCAACTAAATGCGACTTTGGAGCGAAGTGACCGGCAAATCTTCGTGTTTTTGGGCTGATTACGCAAAATTCGGGGTGCATGGCTGCTTCCCGCCATTAAGGCGTGGCATTCGCGCCGGCCGGCCCGATATTGGCATCGGCCTTTCGGCCGTTCCGGCTGAAGGATCCGTCGACCTCCGTGAACAAGCCGCTTCCGAAACACAACCCGCCGCCGCCCGAGACCTCGCCGGCGGCCGACCGCAAGGCCGACCGGCGCGGCTATCTCTTCGGGCTCCTCATGGCCGTCGGCTCGGCCTTCGGTTTCGCGGCGGCGCGGGCCGGCATCCTGGGCGGGTTGTCGCCGGCCGAACTGGTACTGATGCGTTTCGGCGTCGCCGGCCTGATCCTGCTGCCCTTCCTGATCCGCTGGGGGCTGCCGACGCTGGCCGGCATCGGCTGGCGGCGTGGCCTGATCCTGGCCCTCTTCGCCGGCCCGCTGTTCGCCATCCTGCAGATGGGCGGCTATGCCTTCGCGCCGCTGGCGCATGGCGCGGTCATCGCCCCGGCGACAGTGACCATTCTGAGCACCATCGCCGCCGGCCTGTTCCTAGGCGAGCGGCTGGGACCGGCGCATATCGCCGGTGCCGTGCTTGTGGTGGGCGGCGTCCTGCTGGTGAGCTGGGACGGCCTCGCCACTTCCGCCGCGGGCGGGCAATCCTGGATCGGCGACCTGATGTTCTTCGCCTCCAGCGTGCTGTGGGTGGGCTTCACCATCTGCCTGCGGCACTGGCGGCTGGATGCGCTGCGGGCGACCGCCGTGGTTTCCGTCCTGTCGCTCGCCGTCACCGTCCCGGGCTATCTGATCCTGATGGGCGGGGAGCGGCTGATGTCGCTGTCGTTCATGGCGCTGGCGGCGCAGGGCGTCATGCAGGGCGCGCTGATGGGCGTGCTCACGCTCCTCGCCTATGGCCGGACGGTGGCGCTGCTCGGCGTCAGCCGGGCAGTGCTGTTCCCGGCGACGGTGCCGGCCTTCTCCATCCTGGTCGGCATCCCGGTGGTGGGCGAGGTGCCCAACGCGACACAGATCGCCGGGCTGGTGCTGGTGACGGCGGGCCTGCTGACCGCCATCGGCTTCTTCAACTGGCTGCGCCGACGCTGATCCCGGCGGGCGGAATCGGTGCTAGCATGAGCGCCGAGATCATTCGCGACAGGAGCCTGAGCCATGAGCATTCCGCTCACGCTGGAGATGTTCACCGACTACGTCTGACCCTGGTGCTACCTCAGTACCGTGCGTATTGAAAAGCTGCAGCAGGTCTACGACGTCACGATCAAGCTGGTCCATTTCCCCCTGCATCCGGAGACCCCGGCGGCGGGCATGGCCCTGGAGGAGCTGTTCGCCGGCCGTGGTTACGACATGGAGGCGATGTACCAGCGCATGAAGGGGCTGATGGATGCGGAAGGGCTGGCCTACAGCCGCCGCACCCACACCTACAACAGCCGCTTGGCGCAGGAACTGGGCAGCTGGGCCGATACGCAACCGGGCGGCGGGGCGATCCACGACGCGCTCTACCGCGCCTATTTCGTCGAGGGCGTGAACATCGGCGACATCGACGCGCTCGTGAAGATCGCCGCCTCGGCCGGCCTGCCGGAGGAGGGGGCGCGCGAGGTGCTGGCGTCGCGCTCGTTCGAGGCGCAGGTCGATGCCGACTGGGCGAAGTCGCGGGCGTACGACGTGACCGGGGTTCCGACCTTCGTCGCCAACGGCATGGGCGTGGTCGGGGCGCAGCCCTACGAGATGCTGGTCAGGCTGGTGGAGAAGGCGGGCGCGGCGAAGCGCGGCTGAACGGACCGCCCGGAGCAGGGACGCCGGCAGAGGCATCGGGAACCGCCGGCGGAGGCGTGAGCATTCCGCTTCGGTCTCTCTTTCCGAAACAGCCGGGCATTGTCTGATGGCGGATGCGGTCAATCTCGAACTCGCCCTGCAGGGCGGTGGCGCGCACGGCGCCTTCACCTGGGGCGTACTCGACCGGCTGCTGGACGAGGAGCGGTTGAACTGGCGGGCGATCAGCGGCGCCAGCGCGGGGGCGCTGAATGCTGTCGCGATGGCGGATGGCCTGATCGAGGGCGGCCGCGCCGGCGCGCAACGGGCGCTTTGGGCCTTGTGGAAGCGGATCAGCCGCGAGGCGCATCGGCCGCGTTTCGCCGGCAGCCCCTATCACGCGCTGTTCCTGTCGGGAGAGTCGGGAAGTACGCAGCCGCGGGCCTTCCGGCCGTGGTGGTCGGCGCCCCTGATGAGGATGGCGGAGAACTTCACCCGGACGTTCTCGCCCTACCAGTTCAATCCCTTCAATCTCAATCCCCTGATCGGCGTTCTGAACGAGCAGATCGATTTCGCGCGGCTGAGGCGGGACGACGCGGTGCGCCTGTTCATATCGGCGACCAGCGTGCGGACCGGCGGGCTCAAGATCTTCCGCAATGCCGAACTCTCGGCCGAGGCGGTGATGGCCTCGGCCTGCCTGCCGCATCTGTTCCAGGCGGTGGTGATCGACGGCGAGCCCTATTGGGACGGCGGCTATGTCGGCAACCCGGCGCTGCTGCCGCTGATCGCCGAGAGCGAGCCGCACGACCTCATGATCATCCAGCTGAACCCACCCCTTCGCCGGGACGTGCCCCGCACCGCCGGTGCCATCGTCGGGCGGCTGAACGAGATCACCTTCAACACCAGCCTGATGAAGGAGTTGCATGGAATCGCGCTCCTGAAACAGGCGCTGGCGGAGGAGGGGAGCCGGGGCACGAAGCTGCGCCATCCGCTGTTCGAGCAGGTGCGCAGCCTGCTGTTGCATCGTATCGCGGCCGATGGCGACTTGTTCGCGCCGGATGTCTCCAGCAAGCTCGATCCGCAGTGGCGGTTCCTGCTCCGCCTGCATGGGCTGGGGACGCGCACCGCCGATGCGTGGCTGTCCCGCCACGGGACCGATCTGGGTAAGCGCTCCACGCTGGACCTGGAAACGCTTTGAGGCGCCACGGGGCGGCCTGAAGGAGGGGGGCGATGTTGGGTGGTGCCGGGATAGCGCTCGCGCTCGGGGGGCTTATCTTCCTGTCGTATCGAGGCGTGAGCGTCCTGCTGCTCGCCCCGCTGATGGCCATGGTCGCCGTGGTGCTGGGTGGCGGACCGATCCTGGCCTCCTATACGCAGGTCTTCATGCCGGCGCTCGGCTCGTTCATCGTGCTCTATTTCCCGCTGTTCCTGCTGGGCGCGCTGTTCGGCAAGCTGATGGACGATACCGGCGCGGCGCAGTCGCTGGCACGCGGCATCGTCGGCCGCCTGGGCGAGGCGAACAGCATCCCGGCGATCGTGCTGGCCTGTGCCGTGCTGACCTATGGCGGGGTGTCGCTGTTCGTGGTCGCCTTCGCCGTCTATCCCATCGCGGCGGCGATGTTCGCGCAGGCGCGGCTGCCGCCCGCGCTGATCCCGGCGACGATCGCGCTCGGCGCCTTCACCTTCACCATGACGGCGCTGCCGGGGACGCCGGCGATCCAGAACGCGATCCCCATGCCCTATTTCGGGACCACGGCCTTTGCCGCGCCGGGGGTCGGGATCGTGGCCGGTGCGATCATGCTGGGCCTCGGCCTCGTCTGGCTCGGCCGAAGGGCGAGGCGCCTCGGTGCCACGGCACCTTCGCCGGCGGGCGGAGCGGCGCGGCCGCGCAAGGAACTGCGCGAACATGCCCAGGCGGAAGGCTACGACGTGGTCGAGATCGGCGAACAGCGGCCGGCCGACGCGGCCGACCTGCCGCCGATCTGGGCGAGTGGCGCGCCGATCCTGCTGGTGATCGTGCTGAACTACCTGCTGTCGGCGCATCTGCTTCCCGCCCTCGATACCGGCTACCTCGCCGAGGAGCGGTTCGGTGGGATCGACTTCGCCGCGGTCAAGGGTGTGTGGGCCATCATCATCGCGCTGGCCGTGGCGATCCTGGCCATGGGGCTGTTCGGCCGGGCGCGGCTGAAGAGCGCCAAGGCGACCTTCGGCGACGGCGCCAACGCCGCCGCCGCACCCGCCTTCAACACCGCCTCCCTGGTGGGGTTCGGCGCCGTCGTCGCCTCGCTGCCGGCCTTCGCCGCGATCCGCGACGCGGTGCTGGGCATCGCGCCGGGGAATCCGCTGATCTCGCTCGCCATCGCGGTGAACATCCTGGCGGGCATCACCGGCTCGGCATCGGGCGGCATGAGCATCGCGCTGCAGACGCTGGGGCAGACCTATCTGGAACTGGGCCGCGCGGCGGCGATCGATCCGGCGCTGCTGCATCGCGTGACGGCGATCGCCACCGGCGGGCTCGACGCGCTGCCGCACAACGGCGCGGTCATCACGCTGCTGGCGGTGTGCAAGATGACGCATCGCGAGGCCTACGCGGACATCTTCGTGGTGGCCTGCGCCATTCCCGTCCTGGCCCTGGTGGCGATCCTCGCCCTCACCGCGCTGACGGGGTCGTTCTGAAGCGCAGCGGCGGGCTTGCCTGCCCCGGGCAGGCCCGTCACCCTGACGAAGGGCTGGTCGGAGGGTGATCGCGATGGATGATCCGGGCGAGGCGGGCCGGCGGGCGATCGCCGGCGGGATGAGCGAGGCGGAATGGCGGCTGCGCCTCGACCTCGCCGCCTATTTCCGCATCAATGCAGCTCTGGGCTGGGAGGATTCCTTCAATACCCACGCCACCGCGCGGGTGCCCGGCGCCGAAGAGCACTTCCTGATCAATCCCTTCGGGTTGCGCTTCGACGAGATCCGCGCCTCCGACATGCTGCGCGTCGATCTCGAGGGGCGCGTCGTTTCGCCGGGGCCGCATACGGTGAACGAAGCGGGCTTCGTCATCCATTCCGCCATCCATCTGCAGCGGCACGACGCGCGCTGCATCCTGCACACCCATTCGCTGGCCGGGATGGCGGTGGCGGCCTCGGCGGAAGGTCTGCTGCCGATCGGCCTCTTCGCCTGCGGCTTCCACGAAAGCCTTTCCTATCACGCCTTCGAAGGCGCGAGCGGGCGGCACAACATGAGCGAGCGCGAGCGCCTGGCCGAGAGCCTGGGGCCCAGCAACAATGCCATGATCATGCGCAGCCACGGCCTTCTGACCGTCGGGCGCACGGTGGCCGAGGCCTTCGTGTGGATGTACCGCCTGGACAAGGCCTGCCAGGTGCAGGTGGCGACCTATGGCCAGCCCGGCGCCTATCTGCATCCTTCCGAGGCGGCGCGGCAGGCGACGGTCAAGGGCACCGAGGATTTCGTGCGCGGCTATGGCAACGGCGGCCCGGGCGAGGCGGAGTTCGCCGCCTGGCGCCGCAGGCTGGACCGGATCGATCCGTCCTGGCGCGAGTGACGCTCAGGCGAGGAAGGCCAGGGCTTCCGCCGGCAGCGGGCCCTTGTTGATGGCGGCGATGGCGTGGTCGAGTTCGGCGAGGCTGGCGGTGCCGACGAGCAGCGTGCTCATCGCCGCCGGCATGCCGGCGAAGCGGATCGCCGCTTCCACCAGATCGGCGGCATGGCCGCGATCGACCAGCGGCTGCAGGGCGCGCGCCGCGGCGACATCGGCGGCGTAGCTGAGGCCGGAGGCGATCGGTTCCACGGCGGGCATGGCGATCGGGTGGCGGGCCGCCGACCCGGAGAGCGCGCCGCCCGCGAGCACGCGGATGCCGATGACGCCCATGCCGGCGGCATCGGCGTGCAGCATCAGCCCTTCCTGGTCGGGCATGGCAGAACCCGCCGGCAGCGGCATCGCGGCACTCGGGTTCAACAGGTTGTGCGGAACCTGCGCGGTGTCGAAGAGGCGGCTGTCGATCACCCGGCGGAGCGCGGCGGGCTCGCCGATGGCGGTGATGCCGGTGAAGCGGATCTTGCCCTGTTCGCGCAGGCGGGCGAGGGCGGGGGCGGCCTCGTTCACCACAATGTCGGGCGTCAGGGTATTGCCGGCACCGGTTGCGGTGATCGGATTGTGCAGCTGCAGCAGGTCGACGCTGTCGCGCTTCAGGCGTTTCAGGCTCGCTTCCAGCGACGCGGCGATGGCGCCGCCCACATCACCGCGCTGTTCCGGGTGGAGGCGCACCTTGGTGCCGAGGACGAGATCGGCGCGCAGGCCGGGCAGGATGCGGCCGAGGGTTCGCTCGGATTCACCCTCGCCGTAGAGCGGCGCGGTGTCGAAGTAGTTGATGCCGTGATCGATCGCCCGGGCGATCGCCCTGTCCTGTTCGGCCGGGCTGCCGCGCACCATCAGGCCGCCGACAGCCCCGCAGCCGTAGCCCAGCAGCGAGACCGAGAGCCCGGTCCGGCCGAGCCTGCGCATTTCCATCCCCGTCCCTCCCTGCGGCCGCCTTCGCGACAGTCTAGACGACCGCGTTGCCGCCGCCCAACGATCGAAGGCGAGGCGCAGCGGAAAGGCCGATGTCCCGAGCGCGCGGGCCGTCAGGTGGCGCCGGCGCCCCGGATAGGAGCAGCGCCCGTCAGCGCGGCTCTGCGGCTGATTCCGCGCCCATATGTGATGCGGATCACCCCAGTTGATGTTCTTCTTGCTGCCTGTAAGTAAAAATGCACAGTTATTTCGAGATATTATTTTTCCATCTCAGGTCAGTTGCGAGTTGGGATTATGCGAGAGTTCGCTTCGATTTATCCCGATATTTCCGACGCCGTTGCCGTCGTCGACGAGGCGTGGAAGTTCCTGGCGGTGAACCGCGCGGCCGAAGTGCTGTGGGGTTCGACGGCGTCAAAGATGATCGGGCAATCGATCTTCGCCTTCCCCGAATTCGGACTGGGCGCGGTGTTCGAGGAGGCTTGCCGGTCGTCGAAGCAAGGCGAGGTCCCGATCGCCTTCACGGCGCCTTCGGAGCGTCTCGGTGCCTGGCTCGAGGTGCGCAGCTATCCCCTGTCGGCGGGCTATGGGCTCATGCTGCGCGACATATCGGAGACGCGCGACACGCACCTGACGATGCTGGATCGCGACCGCGACCTGCATGTCCTGCAGTCGATCAATCAGCGGGTCTTCGAGATCTCCCAGGATCTGATCCTGGTGGTCGACCGCGTCGGCAAACTCGCCCGCGTCAGCCCCAGTTCCTTCGCCATCCTGGGCTATCGGCCGGAAGAGATGCTGGGCCAGGATGCGGCCGCCTATATCTGCCCGGAGGATCTGGAGCGCTGCCAGGGCGAGATGCGCATGGCCCGGAGCGGCCGGCTGATCCGGCATTTCTATTGCCGCTACGTCCACAAGGACGGCCGCATGGTGACGCTCGCCTGGATGGGTGTGTGGGTCGATCTCGAGGAGCAGCATTTCTTCACCGGCCGCGACATGACCGAGCAGATCGCCGCCGAGGAGCGCCTGCGCGCCTCCCAGCGCATGGAGGCGATCGGCCTGCTCACCGGCGGCATGGCGCACGACTTCAACAACCTGCTGACCGTGATCATCGGCAATCTCGACGTGCTGCGGGAAAAGTTCGTCGGCGATGCCGAAGCCGAGGGCTTCGCCGACATGGCGGTCGAGGCCTCGCTGCGCGGCGCCGAGCTCACGCACCAGCTGCTCGCCTTCGCCCGCCGGCAGACCCTCGACACCCTGGTCTTCGACATCAACGAACGGGTGACGGCCACCATGGACCTGCTGCGCCGGACGCTGGGCGAGGAAATCGAGATCGAGACGGCGCTGGCCGCCGACCTCTGGCCGGCGCTGGCCGATCCGGCGCAGTTCGAATCGGCGCTGGTCAACCTGTCGATCAACGCGCGCGACGCCATGCCCAACGGCGGCCGCCTGTGCATCGAGACGGCGAACCGGCAGATCGACGAGATCGATGCCGAGGACGATCCCGACTTCGTTCCCGGGATCTACGTGATGCTGATCGTCACCGATACCGGCACCGGCATGCTGCCGGAGGTGCTGGCCCGCGTCTTCGACCCGTTCTTCACCACCAAGCCGGTGGGCGTGGGCACCGGCCTCGGCCTCAGCATGGTCTACGGTTTCGCCCGCCAGTCGCAGGGTCATGTGCGGATCTACAGCGAGCCCGGGCAGGGCACGACGGTTCGGCTCTACCTGCCGCGCGCCTCCTCGGGCGCGGCGCCGGAACCGGTCCTGCCGGCGCCCGCCGCGGCGCAGGCGCGGGGCGGGGAAACCGTGCTGGTTGTCGAGGACAATCCGCAGGTGCGCAAGGTGGCGATCGCCCAGCTCGGCCGGCTCGGCTACCGGGTGCTGGAGGCGGATGGCAGCCCGGCCGCGCTCGCCATCCTGCAGGCGGGGGATGCCATCGACCTGCTGTTCACCGACGTGGTCATGCCGGGCGGCATGAACGGCGCCGAACTGGCCCGGGCGGCACGGCTGTTGCGGCCGGGGCTGAAGGTGCTGCTCACCTCGGGCTTCGCCGGTTCGGCGGCGCAGAGCGGCACCAATGCGGAGGAATTCAGGAACCGGCTGAGCAAGCCCTACCGGCAGGCGGAACTGGCGGCGCGGGTGCGCGGCGTCCTCGACAGTTGAGGCGGGGGCTTCAGCTCCCGTCCCCGGCCGGCTTCGGCAGGCAGGCCAGCACCGAGGCGAGCAGGCCGGGGAAGATCTCCTCCAGTTCCGGCCGCAGCGCCACCGCGCAGCGGGTGCCGTCGGTGCGGCTGGTGACGACGCCGGCATCGCGCAGCACCTTCAGATGATGGCTGAGCGTCGATTTCGCGCAGGCGAGGTCGAAGTCGCCCCAGTTGATCTCGGGATTGCCGGCGAGGCGGGAGACGATGGAGAGGCGGGCCGGATCGCTCAGGGCGCCGAGCACGCCGGTCAGCGTGATCTCCTCCCGCCCGGGATGCCGGTATTGCCTCATCGCTCCCTCCTTCTTATATTCGATGTTCGTCGAACATCGAATTGTACGCCGCCAAGCGGGGAAAATCCATGCCGAGCCTCTTCGATCCGGTCGCCCTGGGCGACCTGAAACTGCCGAACCGCATCGTCATGGCACCGTTGACCCGGGCGCGGTCGAGCGAGGGACGGGTACCGAACGCGCTGATGCGCGACTACTACGCGCAGCGCGCCTCGGCCGGCCTGATCATCAGCGAGGCGACGTCGGTTTCGGCGCAGGGCGTCGGCTATGTCGGCACGCCGGGCATCTGGTCGGACGCGCAGGTGGAGGGCTGGAAGCAGGTGACGGCCGGCGTGCATGCGGCCGGCGGGCAGATCCTGCTGCAGCTGTGGCATGTGGGGCGCATCTCCGACCCGATGTTCCACGACGGCGGCCCGCCGGTGGCGCCGAGCGCCATCGCGGCGGCCGGCAATGTCAGCCTGCTGCAGCCCAAGCGGCCCTTCCCGGTGCCGCGCGCGCTGGAGGCGGCCGAGATCCCCGGCATCATCGAGTCCTTCCGGAAGGGCGCCGAGAATGCCAAGAGGGCGGGCTTCGACGGCGTCGAGATCCACGGTGCCAACGGCTACCTGATCGACCAGTTCCTGCAGGACGGCAGCAACAAGCGCACGGATCTCTACGGCGGCCCGATCGAGAACCGCGCCCGGCTGATGCTGGAGATCGCCGATGCCTGCATCGCGGTCTGGGGGGCGGGCCGGGTCGGCATGCACCTGGCGCCGCGGGCCGATTCGCACGGCATGGGCGATTCCGACCTGCCCGCCACCTTCGGCTATGTCGCCGAGCAATTGGGCCGCCGCAAGCTCGCCTTCCTGTTCGCCCGCGAACGCCAGGGCGAGGGGCGGCTGGGGCCGGCGCTGAAGAAGGCCTTCGGCGGCGCCTTCATCGCCAACCAGCTGCTGACCCGCGATCAGGGACAGGCGCTGCTGGATGCCGGCGAGGCGGATGCGATCTCCTGGGGCAACCTCTACATCGCCAATCCCGATCTGGTGCGCCGCTTCCAGCTCGACGCGCCGCTGAACGAGCCGGTGCTGTCCACCTATTACGCGCCCGGACCCAAGGGCTATACCGACTATCCGTTCCTGGAACCGGCGGCGCTCTCGGCCTAGTTTCCCCGAGCGCGGGTGGGCTGATCCCACCCGCCGGGTGCCAGGGGTGTCATGGCCGGTCCGGCGTTTCCGAGCGAAGTCGATGTCGCGATCGTCGGCGGCGGGGCCGCCGGCATCGGCGCGGGCACGCGGCTGCGGGGAGCGGGCGTCTCCTTCCTGATCCTGGAGGCACGCGAGCGGTTGGGCGGACGGGCGCACAGCATCGATTCGGGTAGCGGCTTTCCGCTCGACCTCGGCTGCCACTGGCTGCATTCGGCCGACGTCAATCCCTGGACCGCCATCGCCGAGGCCGGCGGCTTCGCCATCGACCGAACGCCGGCGCCCTGGAGCAGGCGGGCGCCGCCGCTGGGCTTCAGCCGCGGGGACTGGCGGGACTATCGCCGCGCGGCCGACGCCTTCCAGGCACGGGTCTCGGCGGCCGCGGTGGCGGGAGACCGGCCGGCGGCCGATCTGCTGGAGCCCGGCGGACGCTGGAACGCGCTGATCGGCGCGATCAGCACCTATGCCAACGGAGTGGAACTCGAGAGGCTGTCGGTCCGCGACTACGACCGCTATTTCGACAACGGGGTGAACTGGCGCCTGCCCGCCGGCTACGGCACGCTGATCGTGGCACAGGCGGCGGGCCTTCCGGTGGCGCTCGGCTGCCCCGTGTCGCGCATCGACCACGGCGCGGGGCGGATCCGGCTGGAGACGGGGCGGGGGACGCTCCGCGCGGGCCGCGTCATCGTCACCGTGCCGAGCGCGCTGCTCGCCGCCGGCGCCATCCGCTTCACGCCGGACCTGTCCGGGAAGCGCGACGCGGCCTCCGGGCTGCCGCTCGGCCTCGCCGACAAGGTCTATCTGAGGCTCGACGGCGAGGACGACCTGCCCGAGGGCGCGCGGCTGTTCGGCGACGTGAACCGCGTCGATACCGGCAGCTACCACATCCGTCCGTTGGGCCGGCCGGTGGTCGAAGGGTATTTCGGCGGGGCGCTGGCGCGGTCGCTGGAAAGCGAGGGGGCGGGCGCCTTCGCCGCCTGGGCGATCGACGAGATCGCCGCGCATCTGGGCAGCGGCATGCGCCGCCGGCTCAGCCCGATCGCCGCGACCGCCTGGGCGCGCGACCCCTTTGCGCTCGGTTCCTACTCGCATGCCTTGCCGGGACATGCGGAGGACCGGGCGGTGCTGGCGGCGCCGGTCGACGACCGGCTGTTCTTCGCGGGCGAAGCCTGTTCGGCCGCCGGCTTCTCGACCGCGCATGGCGCCCTAGAGACGGGCATGGCGGCGGCAGGGGCGGCGCTCGCGTCGATGGGGAGGGCGGCGGCGCCGCTGAAATCGTCGGGGGGGACGTGACTCCAGCGGCGCCACCAGACCGCGGCCGAGGGCGGGGGAACCTGTTTCGGCCGGGTCTCTGGCAAAGGAGACGCGCGGGGGGCGCATCTCCAGTGCAAGACGGTCGGGGCCGGTGCATCCGCCTTGGGGGGGCGAGCCGATCGGGGGGGATCATCGGCCCGCGGAGGCCGATGCACCGGCGCCCATGGCAAGCAATCTGGGGTGCCTTTGCGTTCGTCGCCCGGCCGGAATGCGGCGAAACCAAGGCGCCTGTTCGCATCCTCGTGGGCCTGCTATGGAGGGGCGGCTGAGCCGGCCCGAAGCAACGCATTGATCGGATGAGTCTCTTTCTCCTGAAACGGTTCGCGACCTTCGTCGCGACCCTCCTCGGCACGTCGCTGGTCGTCTTCCTGGTGCTGGAGGTGCTGCCCGGCGACCCGGCGCTGGTGATCCTGGGGCCCGACGCCTCGCCGGAGGCTGTCGCCGCGCTGCGCGAGAAGCTCGGGCTGAACACGCCGGCCTTCATCCGCTACTTCGAATGGCTGGGCGGCCTGTTCATCGGCCAGTTCGGCACCTCCTACACCTATGGCGTCAGCACCGGCGAACTGATCCTGGAGCGCCTCGCCGTCACCGTCCCGCTCGGCCTGATCGCGATGGCGCTCACCATCCTGATCGCGGTGCCGCTCGGCATCTTCGCCGCCTCGCGCCACAACAAGGCGGGCGACGTGGTGGTGATGGGCATCAGCCAGTTCGGCATCGCCATCCCGAACTTCTGGTTCGGCATCCTCCTGATCCTGCTGTTCGCGGTACAGCTGCGCTGGGTTTCCGCAGGCGGCTTCCCGGGCTGGGAGGAGGGCGCGCTGGCCGGGCTCGAGGCCCTGATCCTGCCGGCCATCGCGCTCGCCCTGGTGCAGGCGGCGATCCTCGCCCGATTCACCCGCTCGTCGGTGCTGGACGTGCTGCGCGAGGACTTCGTGCGCACGGCGCGGGCCAAGGGGCTGACGCGCCGCGGCGCGCTGTGGGGGCATGCGGTGCGGAACGCGCTGATCCCGGTGGTGACGGTGATGGGGCTGCAGTTCTCCAACCTGCTCGCCGGGACGGTGGTGATCGAGAACGTGTTCCAGCTGCCGGGCCTCGGCCGCCTCGTCTTCCAGGCGATCGCCAATCGCGACATCGTGGTGGTGCGCGACGCCGTGGTGATCCTCGCCGCCAAGGTGGTGCTGATCAACTTCGTCGTCGACCTGCTCTATGCCGCGATCGACCCGCGGCTGAAGGCGCAGGACGTATGAACGCCTCCTTCGCCGCGCGTGCCATCCGCCACCCGAGCTTCGTCGCCGGCGGCTTCCTCACCGGCCTTCTGATCGTGATGGCGCTCGGCTCCTTCGTCTGGACGCCGCATCCGCCGCTCGAGATGACGGTGGCGCACCGCCTGCGCCCGCCCTCCGCGCTGTACTGGCTCGGCACCGATTCCTTCGGTCGCGATGTCGCTTCGCTGATCATGGCCGGCGCGCGCAACTCGATCCTGGTCGGCGTCGTCTCGGTCGGCATCGGCGCCGGGGCCGGGATCGCCTTCGGCCTGCTCGCCTCCGCCCGGCGCGGCTGGGTCGAGGAACTGGTCATGCGGATGTCGGATTTCGTCTTCGCCTTCCCGGCGATCCTGTCGGCGGTGATGCTGACCGCGCTGTTCGGCGCCGGCACCTTCAATTCGATCATCGCCATCGGCATCTTCACCGTACCGGTCTTCGCCCGCGTCACCCGCGCGGCGGCGAACGCGGTCTGGGCGCGCGAATTCGTGCTGGCTGCCCGTGCGGCCGGCAAGGGGGCCTTCCGCATCACGATCGAGCACATCCTGCCCAACATCGTTTCGATCCTGGTGGTGCAGGCGACCATCCAGTTCGCCATCGCCATCCTGGCCGAGGCGGCGCTGTCCTATCTCGGCCTCGGCACCCGGCCGCCGGAGCCCTCCTGGGGGCGCATGCTGAACGAGGCGCAGGCGCATATCTTCCGCATGCCGATGCTGGCCGTCTTCCCCGGCATCGCCATCGCCTTGTCGGTGCTCGGCCTCAACCTCATGGGCGACGGGTTGCGCGACCTGGTCGACCCGCGCCTTGCCCGGAAACGCTGAGATGGCGCTGCTCGAAGTCGAGGATCTCAGCATCAGGCTCGCCACCGCGCGCGGATTGGCACCGGCCGTCCGCAACCTGTCTCTCGGCATCGACCGCGGCGAGACGGTCGGACTGGTCGGCGAATCGGGCTGCGGCAAGTCGATCACCGCGCTGTCGCTGATCGGGCTGCTGCCGGATCGGGCCGTGGTATCGGGCAGCATCCGCTTCGAAGGGCGGGATCTGGTGACGCTGCCGGAGGACGACCTCTGCAAGGTGCGCGGCAACCGGATCGCCATGGTCTTCCAGGAACCGATGACCTCGCTCAACCCGCTGCATCCGATCGGCCGGCAGGTGGCCGAGCCGCTGGTCCTGCACAAGGGCCTCAGCGCGCGCGCGGCGCGCGAGCGCGCGCTCGACCTCCTCGACCGCGTCGGCCTGCCCAATCCCGCCGCCCGGCTCGACCAGTATCCGCATCAGCTGTCCGGCGGTCAGCGCCAGCGGGTGATGATCGCGATGGCGCTCGCCTGCGACCCCGACCTCCTGATCGCCGACGAGCCGACCACGGCGCTCGACGTCACCATCCAGGGACAGATCCTCGATCTCATCCTGGACCTGGTGGAGGAGCGGCGGATGGCGCTGCTGCTCATCAGCCACGATCTCGGCGTCATCGCGCAGACGACCCAGCGGATGATGGTGATGTATGGCGGCATCGTCGTGGAGGAAGGGCCGACGGCCTCCGTCTTCGGCCGCCTCGCGCATCCCTACGCGCAGGGGCTTTTCGCGGCGCGGCCTTCGCTCGGCGGTGGTCGGAACACTCCCCTGAACACGATACCCGGCGTGGTGCCCGAACTCGCCGATCTTCCCAAGGGCTGTCCCTTCATGGAACGTTGCGGCATCGCGATTGCCGCCTGCGGCGAGAAGGTGCCTGACCCGGTGCCGCTCGGAGGGGGGCACGCCGCCCGCTGCCTGAAGGCGCAGGCGGCATGAGCGCGCTCGTCGAAGCAGAGGGGCTGCGCAAGGTCTATGCCCTGCCGCGTGAGCGGCTGCTGCAGCCCGCGGGCGAAGTGGTGGCCGTGGCGGATGTCTCCTTCGTGCTGCAGGCGGGCCGCAGCCTGGGCGTGGTGGGCGAGTCCGGCTCCGGCAAGTCGACCCTGGCGCGGCTGGTGATGGCGCTGGAGCAGCCGACGGCTGGGACGGTGCGCTTCGCGGGCCGGGATCTCTTCGCGCTGCCGAGGGAGGAGCTGCGCCGCGCGCGGGTCGATTTCCAGATGGTCTTCCAGGATCCCTACGGTTCACTCGACCCGCGGCGCACGGTCGGCTGGACCATCGCGGAGCCTCTGGCGGCCCTGGCCAAGAGCAGCGCCGGTGAACAACGGGAACGCGTGGCGGCCATGCTGGCCCAGGTGGGGCTGCGGGGTGCCGATGCGAGCAAGTACCCGCACGAATTCTCCGGCGGGCAACGCCAGCGCATCGCGATCGCGCGCGCACTCATCACGCGACCGAAGCTGATCGTGGCGGACGAGCCGGTGTCGGCGCTGGACGTTTCCGTTCAGGCGCAGGTGCTGAACCTGATGCGCGAACTGGAGCAGTCATTCGGCGTCACCTATCTCCTGATCAGCCACGATCTGGCGGTCGTGAACTACGTCACGGAGGAGGTCGCGGTGATGTATCGCGGCCGGGTGGTCGAGCAGGCGGAAACCGCGGAGATCTTCCGGGCGCCGGCACACCCCTATACGCGAGCGCTGCTCGAAGCGGTGCCGAGGGCTGAGCCGGGCCGACAGCGCCGCCGCCGCACACGGGCGGAGACGACCAACGAGGCGGTGCAGGGCGGTTGCGCCTTCCTGCCGCGCTGTCCCTATGCCATCGAGCGCTGCCGGTCGGAACTACCCCCGTTGCGTGCCATCCACGGCAACCACCGCGCTGCCTGCCATCGCGCCGAACAGGTCCTGTCGGAGCCGGTGCCTTAGCCCGCTTGCACGCGCGGTCAGGCGCCCATGCGGCCGGTATCCTTCGGGCGACCCTTTTCCATGTCCGGCAAGGGGAGATGCCGTTCGACCGCCTTTTCGACGACTTCAGCCGCCTTGTCGTCGGCGGCCTTGTCGCCCGGCTGCGAGGGTTTGGGCGTGGCGGGAGCCCGTTTCGCGTCCCGCTGCCGCCGCATACTGGGTCCATTGGTTTTCATGCATAGAGAAACGCGCGGCGCGATGTTGCGTTCCGCCCGGCTCAGCGGACCAAGGCGGCGAGGACGCTGTTCAAGACGCGGCGGCCGGCGGGCGTGGCCTTCAGGACGGTCTCGCCCTCCTCGATCATGCCGCCGTCGAGCAGGCGCCTTCGCCCGGCCGGATCGAGAAGGGCGCCGAGATCGAGGCCGGTCCTGGCCCGGAAGCGGGCTTTGTCGATCCCTTCGGCGAGGCGCAGCCCCATCATCAGCGCCTCCTCGGCGCGGTCCTCGGGCCCGAGCGTCAGATCGGCATCGCCGCCATGCCCGAGGGCTTCAACCCCCTCGATCCAGGCCTCCGGCTTCTTCACCTGGGCGGTTGCATGACCCTCGCCGTCGATGGTGATCCGGCCATGCGCGCCCGGGCCGATGCCGATGTAGTCGCCATAGCGCCAATAGACGAGGTTGTGGCGCGATTCCGCGCCCGGCTTCGCATGATTGGAGATTTCGTAGGCCGGCATCCCGACCGCTTCGAGCGTCTCCTGGGTAGTCTCGAACAACCCGGCGGCGATGTCGTCGTCGAGCGGCAGCCACTCGCCGCGCCTGACCGCCCCCGCGAAGCCGGTGTTTGACTCGATGGTGAGTTGATAGAGAGAGAGGTGGTCTCCGGCCAGGGCCAGGGCGTCCTTCAGTTCCGCGGCCCATGCCGACGGCGTGTGATCCGGCCGGGCATAGATCAGATCGAAGGACACGCGATCGAAATGGCGATGCGCCAATTCGATCGCCGCCACGGCCTCCGCGGCCGAATGCTCGCGACCGAGGAACTTCAGGGCGGCCGGATCGAGAGACTGGATTCCGAGAGAGACGCGGTTGATCCCACCGGCACGGAAGGCGGCGAAGCGGCCGGCTTCCACCGATGTCGGGTTCGCCTCGAGCGTCACCTCGAGGTCCGGCGGCGGGGCGAAAAGCTGCTTCGCCCGTTCGACGATGGCGGCGGCGGTGTCGGGCGGCATCAGTGACGGGGTGCCGCCGCCGAAGAAAATCGACGCGAGCGGACGCGATCCGGTGCGCAGCGCGAAATGCTCGAGCTCCGTCAGGAGGGCACGTCGCCAGCGCGCCTGATCCACCTGCTCGCGGACATGGCTGTTGAAGTCGCAATAGGGGCACTTCGACCGGCAGAACGGCCAGTGCACGTAGAGCGCGATCGGATCGCTCGCGGACAGGATCTACCTCGAACCAGGAGGAGGGGCTTCTCCCAGTCTAGCGCATTCCTATTCCGCGGGGCTTGCCGCGGCCGCCGGCCGGCGGGCCAGCGCCGTTCGTCGCTCCAGGATGCGGCGGTTGCGGCGGCGGCGCAGGTACATGATCACGCCGGTGACGCCGAACAGCAGCGGCAGCAGGCCGGTGATGAAGACGACGATCTGCCAGAGCAGCGGATAGGTGCTGCCATCGTGCAGCCGGCGCATGAACTGGCCGGTAGCCTGGGCCGGATCGGAGGGCGCGGCCGGGCGCGCCTGTTCTCCGGCGCGCCCGCCCATGCGGCGGGCCTGCCCCGAACCGTCATCCACGGAAACGGTGGTGAGCGGTCCCTCCGGATTGCGGAACTGGACCCGCCATGCCGCGCTCTGATCGGTGGGGAGGGCGAGGCTGGCGAGCTTCTGGCCGGCTGCCACCTTGGCCGCGGCCTCGGCGGCGGCATCGGCGGAGAGGACCGGGGACGCCACCGGCTTCGCCGCGAACGTGTTGCCGCGCGGTTGCTGCTGTTGTGGCGCCGGCACCTCGGTAAACAGGCCGACAGCCTGCCGGGCCGTCTGGGGGAAGGAGATCCAGACACCGCTGAAGGCGACGATGGCGAGGGGTATGGCCGTCCAGGCGCCGATCATCAGGTGCAGGTTGTGCGTCGGCTTCGGCCCCTTGCGCCACCCGAGCGCGCTTACGAAGCCGCGCCTCGGCCACCACAGATAGAGGCCGCTGAGGGCGGAGATGGTCAGCACCACTCCCGTCCAGCCGACGATCTGCCGGCCGGACCATTCCGGGATCAGGAGGTTGCCGTGGAAGACGTGCATCAGGCGCACGATCGAGGTGTTGGAGTCCGCGAGATCGAGCACCTTCGCCGTCGGCGGATCGAGGTAGGCGACGAGGAAACCGGTGCGTCCTTCGCCCGGGAGGCGGCCGCTCACCTGAACCGGCCCGCCGTCGGCCGAGTAGCGCAGCGATGCGAGAGCCGCACGGTCGCTGATCGCCGCCGCGCCGGCGGCGAGATAGGCGGAGGGCGGCAGCGACGCCTCGCCGCCACTGACGGCGAAGCGGGCGGGAAACAGGATTTCTTCCAGCCCGTCGTGCCAGACGAGAAAGCTGCCGCTGATCCCGATCGGTACGAGCAGCACCATCACGCCGATGCCGAGCCAGAGATGCACCTGATACCAGAAGCGCTGGAAGCGCGCCCGAAAGGAAGCCGCCATGATCCCACTCCACACGCCTTGGACTTCGATCGAAACTATTGTTATTGAATATGCGTCGCAATATAAAAATTGTATTCCCGTAGCGGCGTCGTTTCGCCGAGCCGCGGCGAGCCACATACGGGCATGCCGGGGAATTCCTGCGCGCGCCCGCGCGCCATATTGAGCGTGGTCCGGGGCGGCTTCCTCGGTTACAGTCCTCAGGGAGCTTCGAAAACCAACAGGTCTGGGTCTCGTTCAGGGTGGAAATGCTGTCGGAGACAATGTCCCGGCCGGCCTCAGCCTCGACAGCATTGCTCGAGGTCGAGGATCTGCATGTTCATTTCGAAACGTCGCGGGGGACGGTCCGCGCGGTCGAGGGCCTGAGCTTCGAAGTCGGGCGCGGCGAGGTGGTCGCGATCGTCGGGGAATCGGGTTCCGGCAAGTCCGTATCCGCCCTTGCCGTGATGCGGCTGCTGCCGCGGCTCACCGCGCGCACGGCCGGCAGCATCCGGTTCAACGGCGAGAGCCTGCTCGATCTCGACGACGAGGGGATGCGCCGGATCCGCGGCCGCGACATCTCGATGATCTTCCAGGAGCCGATGACCTCGCTCAACCCGCTGCTGAGCATCGGGTTGCAGATCACCGAGCCGCTCACCATCCATCTGGGGATGAGCGAGGCCGAAGCGCGCGCCCGCGCGGTGGAGCTGCTGCAGCTGGTCGGCATCCAGGATGCGGAGGGCCGGCTGGACCAGTATCCGCACCAGTTCTCGGGCGGCATGCGCCAGCGGGTGATGATCGCGATCGGGCTCGCCTGCAACCCGAAGCTCGTCATCGCGGACGAGCCGACCACCGCGCTCGACGTCACCATCCAGGCACAGATCCTGGAGCTGATGAAGGACTTGTCGCGCAGGCTCGACATCGCGCTCATCATCATCACCCACAACCTCGGCGTGGTTGCGCGCTATGCCGACCGGGTGATCGTCATGTATGCCGCCCGCATGGTGGAGCAGGGAACCGCCGAGGCGGTGTTCCATCAGCCTCGGCACCCCTATTCGATGGGGCTGCTGCGTTCCGTGCCGCGGCTGGACCGGCCGCGCGGGGCGCGGCTCGAGACGATCGAAGGGCTGGTGCCAAACCTCGCCAATGCGCCGCCCGGTTGCCGCTTCGCGCCGCGCTGTCCCTTCCGGATCGAGCGTTGCGCCGAGGAGCCGCCGCTCGCGCGCACCGACACGGGAGCGCTCGCGCGCTGCCACCGCGTCGCCGAGATCGCCGAGGGTAAGGTCAGCTGGGCGGCGAGCGGAGACGCCGGCCTCAGCGTCGCGGCATCGGAGGCCGCCCCGCTCCTCTCGGTGCGGGGCCTGACCAAGCACTTTCCGGTGCGCAGCCGCTTCGGGCGGTCCGACCGCCTGGTTCGCGCCGTCGAGGATGTCAGCTTCGACATCGGTCCCGGCGAGACGCTCGGACTGGTCGGGGAATCGGGCTGCGGCAAGACGACGGTCGGGCGGATGATCCTGCGGCTGGAACAGCCGACAGCCGGTGAGATCACCTTCGCCGATACCAACATGGTCACCGCGTCGCCTGCCGAGCTGACGGCGGTGCGGCGGAAGATCCAGGTGATCTTCCAGGATCCCTATTCCTCGCTCAATCCGCGCATGACGGTCGGCCAGATCGTCGGCGAGCCGCTGCATGTCTACAAGCTCGCCCCCGACGCCGGGGCAGCGAGCGCGCGGGTCGCGGAACTGCTCGGCCAGGTCGGCCTCCGGCCCGAGCTCGCCGAACGCTATCCCCACCAGCTGTCGGGCGGCCAGCGCCAGCGCGTCGGCATCGCCCGCGCGCTCGCCCTCGAACCCAGCTTCATCGTCTGCGACGAGGCCGTGTCGGCGCTCGACGTCTCGATCCAGGGACAGATCATCAACCTGCTGGAGGATCTGCAGCGGCGGCTGGGCCTCGCCTATCTGTTCATCGCGCACGACCTCGCGGTGGTGCGGCACATCTCCATGCGCGTCGTGGTGATGTATTTCGGCCGGGTGATGGAGATCGCCGATCGTGACGCCATCTATGCCGATCCGCTGCATCCCTATACCAGGGTGCTGCTCGACGCGGCGCCGGTGCCCGATCCCAAGGTGGAGAAGGCGCGCGCCCCGCGCCTGATCACCGGCGAATTGCCGAGCCATCTCTCGCCGCCGTCGGGCTGCGTGTTCAACACCCGCTGCGCGATGGCGAGCGCGGAATGCCGCGAGGCCATTCCGCGGCTGGAAGAGAAGCGGCCGGGGCATTTCGCCGCTTGTATCAAGATATGAGGTGAGACCGGCGACAGCATCAAGACAGAGGAGGAGGAAAACAATGAAAACGACCTTGATGGCACTGGCCCTGCTCGGCGGCGCGTTCGCCTTCGGAGCGGGAACCGCGGCGGCACAGACGCCGAAGAAGGGCGGGATGCTCAACTTCGCGATCAGCGCCGAGACGGCGCATTACGACTGCCATGCGAGCGACACCTACGCGACGCTGCATTTCTCGTCCCCGTTCTATTCGACGCTGCTGCGTTTCAACCTCGCCAAGTTCCCCGACGTGGAGGGAGATCTGGCGAAGTCCTGGACGGTGGCGCCGGACCTCATGAGCTACACCTTCAAGCTGCACGAGGGCGTGAAATTCCACGACGGCAGCACGCTCACCTCGGCCGATGTGAAGGCGACCTACGACCGGCTGCGCGATCCGCCGAGCGGCGTGGTTTCCACCCGCAAGGCCACCTTCGCCGATATCGGCGAGATCGACACGCCGGACCCGACGACCGTCGTCTTCAAGATGAAGGCGGTGAACGCGGCCATGCTCGAGCACTTCGCCTCGCCCTGGAACTGCATCTACGCGGCGAAAGACCTGGCCGAGAACGCCGCC
>Ga0164290_1000420_pt1 | contig 140844 bp, 123 predicted proteins | sample Micstemetagenome_FD_108782 | JGI IMG/M metagenome (GOLD analysis project Ga0164290, IMG submission 108782) | Contaminated culture microbial community from soil near Moab, Utah, USA - Microcoleus steenstrupii SON62 (Illumina Assembly) | ecosystem: Environmental > Terrestrial > Soil > Soil crust...
CAAGGCTGCAGGTTGGCGAAATCATAGCGGCCGTCCAATCTCCCCCCTTGTGGGGGAGATGGCCGGCAGGCCAGAGGGGGGCAACGTAGAGCGCTGCGTCCGCAAGAAAGCAGAGCGCTCTAGTCGAGCACGACCACGGCCTCCACCTCGAACAGCATCGGGTCGATCGCCAGCTTGGGAACGGGAACCAGCGTCTGCGCCGGCAGCGTGTCGCCGAACATCGCCTTGACGCTCCTGGTCAGCACCTCGAGCTTCGACATGTCGTGATCGACCACGAAGACGGTGAGCTTGGCGACCTGATCCGGCCTGGCGCCTAACGCATCGAGGGCAACGCCGAGATTCGCATAAGCCTGCTCAACCTGCACGGCGAAGTCAGGCGACAATCCACCCGTGCCGTCCTGACCGCCCTGCCCGGATATGTACGCCACCCGGGCTCCCGGCGGGGTGATCACCGCCGTACTGTAGCCATTCGGCGATGGATCGTAGAGGTTTTTTGGATTGACGATGGTCAGCTTGGCATCTGTCGCTTTCGCCGTCGTCGCAGTGGCAATGCCCACGGTCATGATGATCAGGCCTCCGATAAGCCCGTGTTTGATAAAACGTGACATGTTTTTTCCTTGGCTCTGCGGACTGCGAGAAATCTCTTCCATTCGCTGAATCGCACAGTGTACGATTCATCGTTTAGTACAATGTACGAGTCAACGGGCCGGGATCGACATTCCTGACATTGCCGGCCAAATGTGATGTTCGACCAGCGAGAGAGACGGATGGCGATCAAACGCAGCCGCACCCATGGCAAGCAGCCGCGACGGACAGGTGCACGCGCCGTGCACGAGCCGCGCAGCGAACCGCCGCTCTCGCGCGAGCGCATCGTGGCGGCTGCGCTGGACCTGCTGGATGGCCAGGGGGTCGACGGATTGACCATGCGTCGGCTGGGCGAACGCCTCGGCTCGGGCGTGATGAGCCTTTACTGGCACGTCGACAACAAGGAGGACGTGCTCGATCTGGCGCTCGACGCCGTGCTCGAATACCGCGGAACGCCAAAGAAATTCGAGCCTGACGACTGGCGTGGCGAGGCCGCCCATATGCTCGAAGACTGGCGCGCCAGCATGCTGCGCCATCCCTGGTCGGCATCGCTGCTGCCGCGGCGGGCGCTGGGCCCGAACATCCTTGCGCGTCTCGAATTGCTGAGCCGGACCCTGGCAAAAGCCGGTGTGGCGGACGCAGATTTGAACACCGCGATATGGTCGCTCTGGAACTATGTGATGGGCGCCATCGTCACCCGCGCAAGCTTCGACCGCTCGGATGACGACAGGGCCGCCGCGCAGCAGCGCCTCAGCGAACGCTACCCGACGATCGAACACTCCCGCCTGCTGCTGGATGACGATTGGGATGGCGCGTTCCGCAAAGGCCTCGGCTTCCTGCTCGACGGCCTGTCGCGAAGAAAAGTCCCGGCCGCCCGCCGACCGGTCAGGCCTGCCTGACGATGCGCCCGATCACGTTGACAAGGATGCGCGCAGCGGTCAGCGCCGTGATGCCGTCGATGTCGGCGCGCGTATCGAACTCGATGAGGTCGAAGCCGGCAAGGCGTCCGCGCCGGCTCACGCCCTCGATCAGCCCGATCGCCTGCTGATAGGTCAGGCCGCCTGGCGTGCGGTCGGCGACGCCCGGCATCACGCTGGGATCGAGGCCGTCACAGTCGAGCGTCACGAGAACGCGCGCGCCGTCCGGAATGTGCCTCAGCGCGGCTTCGATGCCTTCGGCGTGCATCTTCCGCGCGGTGATGAGGCGCGCGCCCCAGCGCGTGGCGGTCTCTACCTCGAGGCGCCGCGCGCTGCCGAGGCCGCGCATGCCCGCCTGCACGATGCCGGCGACGTGAGGCATCTCGCTCGCCCGGCGCATGGTGCTGGAATAACCCCAGGGCTCCCCATAACGCTCATCGCGCCAGTCGATATGCGCATCGATCTGCAGGATCCAGATCGGGCCGTGATCGGCAAAGGCTGCGATGAAAGGGATCGGCACGGAATCATCACCCCCGATCATCAGCGGCACGGCGCCGGCGTCGAGGATGGCACGGGTCTTGACTTCGATCAGCTTGCGATTTCCGGCATTGTCGGAGACCGACGTCGGCAGGTCGCCGGCGTCGACGCAGCAAGGCTGCCGGTCGTCGAAGAGCGGACCGCCAAGGTCGAAGTCCCAATTGTCGAGGAACTGCGCTTCGTCCTGGCTGGCCGCGCGAATGGCCGTTGCGGCAGCGGCGAAACCCGACGGATCGGCGCCGGGATAGGTGCTGCCGTGCGGCGCGCCGAACAGCACCATGCGCGGCTGCGCGCCGCCGGGCAGATGCGCGGGAAAATCGAGAAAGCCGGGATGCGAGGACATGTCGAAGGCCCCTGTTGCGACAGCGCGCTCAAGCTCGAGCGGCATTTCTACCTGCAGCGGATTAAAAGCCCCTGCCCGATGATCGTCGCATATCCCGCTGCGGACCTTGCCGCTGCGAGCGGCCATCCTCCAGCCGCCGGATCACGTCCAGCTCATGCGGTGCAGTCATGTCGCTCTCAGCGGCCCACGGCAAGCAGATTGCGCTGCGAACTCTTTCAAGCTGGGCGGCTTTACCCCTTGGGCTGCCTTCATGCCCAGAGCGATATCTTCTCCTGAGACATGGCCCGTCGCACGGCTTCCCGCTCCTCGAGGCGACGGGCGTGCGCGGTCCAGGCGGGGTAGTCGTTCTGCATGTCGACGGCCATGCGATTTCCCCACCGGTAAAACACCAGCAGGTACGGATCGACGACCGAGTAGCGATCTCCCAGGGCCCAAAGCCGGCCGTTCAACCTGGATTCTATGAGCGCAAATGCGGAAAGCAGATGCTCCCTGCCCCTTGTCACCAGAGGCGCGTGAACGGATTCATCCGGCAAGAAATAGTCTGGCCGCCAGATCATACGGACCGCGACCGCATGAACCGTACCGGACAGCCAGTTGAACCACTCGATGGAACGGACGACACCGTCGCCATCCGTCGCCAGGAGTTGAGCGTCCGGGTTGGTCAGGCCAAGATGCAGAAGGATGGCCGGCGCTTCGGTGAGGGTGAAGTCGTCGGCCGTGAGGACGGGAATGCGTCCTTTCGGGTTCAGCCGATGAAACGCCTCGGTTTTGGTCTCCGGGTGACCGGGAGACATCAACGCCAGCGAGTACGGCTTGCCGATTTCCTCCAGGACGATGTGCGGGGCGAAGGAGCAGGAGCCCGGCGCCGCATGGAGCGTGTAGTGCAGTTGTCCTGCCAAGGCGGTGCCTCCTGCGTTCGCCAGAGCAAATCCAGGAAAGCCCGGCTTTCCGTCCGGATTTGCGGAAAAAACAAAAAAACCTGGAGCATTTTCGCGATCTGATGTTGCGTGAAAATGCTCCACGTCAATAGCCGTAGCCGGCAGCTTTTGGCTGGACCTGCCGGGGCCTTTATGGCGGTCCAACCCGCCTGACGAGGATCGGCGCGGCAGCGAGCGCGCCGGTGATCGGCGCGGCAGCGAGCGCGCCGGTGATCGGCGCGGCAGCGAGCGCGCCGGTGATCGGCGCGGCAGCGAGCGCGCCGGTGATCGGCGAAGCCGGATTTCCCGAGGGCTCGTCGATGTCAGGTCGCGGCGGCACGCGCCAGGCCGTGCTCGACCAGGCGGTCGAGAAGCTCGGGGTAGCTGACGCCGCTTGCCGCCATGGCCTTCGGATACATGCTGATGTCGGTGAAGCCCGGAATGGTGTTGAGCTCGTTGATGAGGATGCGCATCTCGCTGGTGATGAAGAAATCGACGCGCGCCATGCCGTCGCAACCGACAGCGCGGAAGGCTTTCGCGGCGAGCGTGCGGATGTCGCTTTCGGCCTCCGGCGGCAGCTCGGCCGGCACGATGAGCGCGGCGCCGTCGGCATCGATGTATTTGGCGTCATACGTATAGAAGCCATGGCTCGCGGCCGGCACGATCTCACCCGGACGCGATACGAAGAGGCCGCCTTGCCTATCCTCCAGCACCGCGCACTCGATCTCGCGGCCGCGGATGAACTCTTCCGCCAGCAGCTTGCGGTCGTGCTTGAAGCCTTCGGCGAGCGCCGCGGCATAATCCGTCTCGTTGGACACCTTGCTGACCCCGACTGAAGAGCCCTGCCGCGCCGGCTTGATGAAGAGCGGAAGGCCGAGCGTGCTCGCGAGCACCGCAAAGCCGGGAGCTGCACCTTGATGGATCGTCACCGACGACGCGACAGGCACGCCCGCCTGTCTGAGCAGCCGCTTGGCGATATCCTTGTCGAGCGCCGTTGCGGATCCGAGAATGCCGCAGCCGGCCAGCGGCACGCGGGCCACTTCCGCAAGCCCTTGCACGGCGCCGTCCTCGCCCGGCAGGCCGTGCAGCACGGGAAAGAGCACGTCGATCCTCGGCAGCTCGTAAGCCACGCCGGCTGCCGGCAGCGCGAGGATGCGCCCTCGCCCGCCCGGCATGAGGCTGATCTCGGTGCCCGTCGTCGGCGTAGCGAGCCTGCCGGCATCGAGTCTGCTCAGCAGCCAGGTGCCTTCGCGGGTGATGAAGACGGGGACCACCTCGTATTTTGCCGCATCGAGCGCAAGCACGACATTGGTGGCGGACATCACCGACACCTCGTGCTCGGCGGAGCGCCCGCCAAAGAGCACGGCGATGCGCAATCTGTTTTCGGGCAAGGAGCGTCTCCAGGATATGGTCGGGCGAGGGAAGGAAACCGACCGCGATGGCACCATCGAGGCTGCCTGTCGCTACAGCATGTCTCCCGAAAGTGTGCGCGGTTTCGGGACATACGCAAAATCAACAGGCTAAAGCGTGCTGCGTGAATCCTTTTTCACGCGACACGCGCTTTAGCGGGTCCTCACGCCATGCTCAAGATGTCGAATGGGGTTGAGGGGCGGCTCGGCACCCCGCACAACCAGGTGCGTGCGAACGGTCGTCAGCGGGCGCGAAGCGGAAGCTCGGGCTGGGCCTCGCGCGGTGCTTCCTCGACTTCCTTCAGGTCGCGCCCGAGGAAGTAGTTCAGGAATGTTCGGATCACTGCAATCGCGGCGAGCTTGCCGATATCCTCCCAGCTTGGCGCAAGCGATGTTTCCACGATGTCGGCCGCGAGCTGAAACGTCAGGCCCGCGACCAGCCACCGCGCATAACGCAGCCAGATCGGGCGAAAGACCGGCTCTGCCGGTGTCTGCAGGAAGGATCGCTGGATGGCTTTGGCGAAGGCTTCAATCGTGCCGTAGAGGATAATGGCCAGCGCCATGTAGTTGATCAGCAGCACCGAGGCTTCGATCAGCCGGTTCAGCAGTTCGTGGGCGGCTTCCATTTGCGCTCTCGATCTCGTGGCGCTGGAGGCCCGGCGATGCGCCGGGCCTCCGCTTGGCGGTCGGGCTCAGTCGGCCGCGAAGGCGGCGTGCGCGAGCTTTTCCAGGTCCAGGTATTGCGCCTTCTCCACGGTCACGGCGACGCCGAGGACCGTTCCGCCCGTGAACTCGCCGGGCGTCTTGTAGTCCTCGCTCACCGCGTCGCCGGAATCGCGCCCGACGCACAGCCCGTCGCCGGCGAGCGTGAACTTGCCGAACTGGGTCCGCATGTCGCCTTGCGCAACGATCTGCTCGTTCACGTAGAGCGTCGTCTTGCCGAGCGTCTCGCCGTTCTTGCCGGTCTTCTCGCGGATGAACTCCATGCCGAACGTGTATTTGCCCGGCTTCAGCTCTCCGGAGACGAACTTCTGCTCCGGCTTGATGCCGAGGAAATTGTAGACGTAGTGGAGCTTGTGGTCCTTGATGAAGAGGGCATGCCCGCCGAAGCGAGAGCCGTGGGCGAAGATGACGCCCGCGCAGTCCTTGTCCTTGATCTCGACGTCGGCGAGGATCTTGTAGGAACGGCCACGCACGTTGACGGCCACCGCCTCAGGCACCGCCGAGGTGCCGGGGTAATAGACGTAACGGTCACGCGGCGCCTCTTCGGCCGGCCGCTCGACGCCGAGAAGCTCGGCCGGGCTGCGGTCGTCCAGCGGCAGGACGTTGTTCTTCTCGGCTTCCTCGAACCAGGCATCGATCAGGGCTTTCAAGCGATCGGGATGCTTCGCGGCCAGGTTCACGGATTCGGAACGATCCTTGTCGACGTGGTAGAGTTCCCACTCGTCCTTGTCGAAATTGCCCTTTGAGGTGAGCGGCGCGTGGACGGCCGAGGCCTTCCAGCCATTCTCCCAGATGCCGCGCGTGCCGAGCATCGCGTAATACTGGCGCTTCTTCTTCGTCGCAGCGTCAGGCGTCACGGTGAAGCTGTAGCGCATCGAGACGCCGGAGACCGGATACTGATCGACGCCGCGGTAGACCTTCGGCATTTCCAGCCCGCAAACATCGAGGATGGTCGGCACGATATCCGTCGAATGGTGGTACTGGTTGCGCACCTCGCCTTTCGCCTTGATGCCCTTCGGCCAGGAGATCACCATGGGGCAGCAGGTGCCGCCGGCATATTCGGAATAGCGCTTGAACATCTGGAATGGCGTGGAGAACGCCACTGCCCAACCGGTGGGGTAGTGGTTGTAGGTTTCCACACCGCCGAGCACCTTCAGGTACTTCATGTTTTCCGACAGCTCGTCCGGATAGTTGTTGAAGAACTTGTTCTCGTTCACCGAGCCGCTGGGGCTGCCCTCGCCCGACGCGCCATTGTCGGCGCAATAGAAGATGATGGTGTTGTCGAGCTGGCCGCTCTTTTCGAGATAATCGACGAGCCGGCCGATCTGCACGTCCGTGTACTCGGAGAAGCCGGCATAGACCTCGGCCATGCGCGCGAACAGTTTCTTCTCGTCCGCGTTGAGTGAATCCCACGGCCGGACGGCGTCGCCTGCATTGGCCACTTCCTCCGGCAGAGGATTGATCGGGGTCAGCTTGGTGTCCTTCGGCAGCAGCCCCTTCTCGATCATGCGCGGCAGCACCCATTCGCGGTAGGCTTCGTAGCCGGAATCGAACTTGCCCTTGTACTTGTCGATGTAGTCCTTCGGGGCGTGGTGCGGCGCATGGTTGGCGCCCGGGCAGAGCCACATGAACCAGGGTTTTGACGGATTGCTCGCCTTCTGGTCGCGGATCATCTGCAAGGCATGGTCAACGAGATCCTTGGAGAGGTGATATCCCTCCTCGGGCGAATAGGGCGGCTCGACGAATTTGTTGTCCTCGACCAGGTCGGGATACCATTGGTTGGTCTCCCCGCCGAGAAAGCCGTAATAGCGGTCGAAACCCTTCTGCATCGGCCATTCGGAACGGCTGGCGCCGGCGGCGATGTCCTGCTCGGGCACGTTGTGGTTCTTGCCGAGCCAGAACGTGCTCCAGCCGGCATCCTGCAGCACCTGCCCGATGGTCGCGCATTCGGCCGGCAAGCGGCCGCTCCAGCCGGGGAACCCTTGCGCCGTCTCGGTGATGGAGGAGCAGGCGTTGAGGTGGTGGTTGCGACCCGTGAGGAAGGTCGAGCGCGTGGGCGAGCAGAGCGCCGTGGTGTGCCACTGGCTGTACATCAGACCGCGGTCGGCGAGCTTCTGCAGCGTCGGCATGTTGATGCCGCCGCCGAAGGGCGACCAGGCAGCGAGCCCGGTGTCGTCATAGAGCACGATCAGAACGTTCGGCGACCCTTTTGGCGCGCGGGCCAGGGTAAAGGGCCCCCAGTCGGGCTTGGAGTCGCGGATGTCGAGCTTGATCACGCCTTTGAATGGTTTCCTGGCCATCGATGTCTTTCCTCGTTTTCTAGTTTCCCGTCCCGATTTCCGTGAAGCGTCAGACGGCGCGAAAGAGCACCGCAAAGAAGGCGAAGAGGCCGACGAAGATGAGCGCCACCGCCGCAGCGTAGCCGGGGGTTTGCATCGGCCCTTCCTGGATGCCGGCGAGTGGCGCAAAATTGCCGCTGCGCAGATAGGCAAGCACGAACCGGTACTGCCAAAGCGAGATCGCCAGCGCGATCACGCCGGCGCCGATCATCGCCAGGCCGAGATAGCGCGGAGCCTGCGGCCGCTGTGCCGCATCCACGCCGTCCATTCCGCTCAGGCGCTCGAAGAACTGAACGATGGTGAAGCCGAAACCGATCAGCGCGACCGCGGTGCGCACCCAGGCAAGCAAGGTGCGCTCGACGCCGAGACGCGTGCGCAGCCAGGAGAAATGACTGTCGGAGGTTGTGCGGACATCGAACCGGGGGCGCGTCGGCTCTGCCTGGAGCGCCAGGTCAAGCGGGGTTTCGGGTGCCACGCCATCACTCCCAAGGAACTCGCAACGCCACCCTCCCGCATGGTGGCGATCCGGACGGGCGCGCGAAGTACGTTACCGTTAGCTGCCGGGTAACGGGGCCGTATCGGCCGGGCGGCGGCGGCGGGATGGTGGCGGCACGCGGCGCAGGCTAGGAAGAGCAAAATAGACCTGTGGAATCCGCATCATGACGGCACGTTCGCGAAAGATACTGCTCATCGGCATCGGGCCCGGACATCCCGACCAGATCACGCTGCAGGCGATCGCCGCCATGAAGTCGGTCGACGTCTTTTTCGTTCCCGACAAGGGGGAGGAAAAGGCGGAGCTCGTGGCGATACGTCATGCCATGCTCGAACGCCACCTGCCCAGCGGCAGCCACCGTACGATTGGCTTCGAAGTGCCGACGCGCGACGCATCAGGCGCGTATCGCGCTGCCGTGGCCGCGTGGCACGATGCGATCGGTGCGATCTACGCAAGACTGTTCGCCGAGCATCTCAGGGACGGCGAAATCGGCGGGTTTCTCGTCTGGGGGGACCCGTCGCTCTACGACAGCACGATCCGCATCCTCGATGCCGTCAAAGCGAATGGCGCGGTCGCGATCGACTACGAAATCATTCCGGGCATCACCAGCGTACAGCAGCTGACGGCGGCGCACCGCATCGCGTTGAACACCGTCGGCAATGCGGTCGAGATCACCACCGGCCGGCGGCTGATCGAGGGCTATCCCGAGGCCGACAGCGTCGTCGTCATGCTCGACGGCAGCACGGCCTTCGCTTCGCTCGACCGCGACGATCTCGATATCTTCTGGGGTGCCTATCTCGGCAGCGGCGACGAAATCCTCATCTCGGGTCCGCTTTCAGTGGTGAAGGACGAGATCGTGCGGGTCCGGGCCGAAGCGCGTGAGCGCAAGGGCTGGATGTTCGATACCTATCTCCTGAGAAAACGCGGGTAGGCTTCTGGAGAGTGCTCCTTCGAACTACACCCGCAGAGCGAAGGGCGTTCCCTCAAAAGCGTCCTCGCCGCGGCCAATTGCTTCGATCGCGCGCCGCATGCGGCCCGAGCGGCCAAGGATGTCGTCGGCAATGCCAATCAGCATGCGGTTGGGTGTGGCCGACGGCGACAGTCGCCGCAACTCGTTGGCAAGCTCGCTCTCGCTGCGCGACGGATCGAGCGCCGCGGCGATGATGTAGGCCGCCGCCGTGGACCGGCTGATGCCGGCGAAGCAGTTGATGACGAGCGGCGTCGCGCGCTCCCAGCGATCGCCGAAATCGATCAGGGCCTCGACGTGCTCGCGACCGGGCGGAATATGGCCGTCGAGCGCTTCGACGATGTCGTGCATGGAAAGATGCAGATGGTTCTGCGCAACGATCGAGACGGGCCGCGCAAATTCGGTCTGTGGTGACAGGATCGTCAGCAGGTGGCGCGCACCGGCGGTTTCGACCGTCTCCGGCACCTTCACCATCGGACATACATGAATGAATGCCATCAGGCCGCCCTCGCCCGCCATCCGGCCAGCGCTGTTTCCAGTCGCTGCCATTCGGCTTCCGTTCCAGGCAGCCCGAAACGCAGATCGTGCGGCCGCTCGACAAAATGCCGGACGATGATACCGGCCTCCCCCAGCTTGCGGAACAGTTCGGGGGCTGATGGCGTGCGCACAAATCGGTGAAGGCTGGTGCCGCCGCTGACGGTTATGCCCTGGGCGGCGAGCAGCCCGTCGAGCCGTGCCGCGTCCTTTGCCAGACGCAGGCGCTGCGCGTCCTGCCAGGCACGATCGCCCAGCGCCGTCAGGCCGATTTCGAGCGCCGGACCCGACACGGCCCAGGGCCCGAGGCCCGCCGACAGCCGGGTTGCGATGGTTGGGTCGGCGAGCGCGAAGCCAAGCCGCAGGCCCGCAAGGCCGAAAAACTTGCCGAAGGAGCGCAGCACCACCAGCCCGCCGCCGGCGACATCTCCGGCAACGCTTTCGCCGGACGGGCCGACATCCATGAACGCCTCGTCGACGACCAGCAGGCCACCCTTGGCTGCGAGACCGTCGCGCACTCGCAGCAGTTCCTTTCGCCGGACGATCCGTCCGTCGGGGTTGTTCGGGTTGACGACGATCGCGAGATCGGCGCGGGTAAGCGCGGCCATTTCCGCAACCTCTTCGACCGCGTGACCCGCGCTTCGCGCGGCCACGGCATGCTCGGCGTAAGTCGGCGCCAGCACGACCGCCCTGCCCGCCATCGCGAGCGCTGCCACGCGCGGCAGCAGGATCTGAGTGCCGGGCGCGCAGACGACGCAGGCTGGCGACGGCACGGCATAGGCAGCCGCGGCAGCCGCGGCCAGCTCGATCGCCCGGCCCGGCTCCGGCAGCCGTGAAAACGCCGTGGCGGGCAGAGGCGAAAACGGATAAGCGTGCGGACTTATCCCGGTCGACAGGTCGAGCCAGGGGTCCGGCGCTTGCGGGAAAAGCGCCCGCGCCCGTGCCAGGCTGCCGCCGTGATCCACCGCCTTTTCGTCCCGGCCTGCCATGACCGTGCTCGTCGCCTTCCTTGCACTCATCGTCGAACGGGCCGCAGGCTATCCGGACCCCTTGTTCAAGGCCGTCGGCCACCCGGTGACCTGGATCGGCGCCGTCATTGCCTATCTCGACCGGACAATCAACCGCCCGTCATGGAGCGACATGGCACGGCGGCTCGCCGGCGTGGCCACACTGGCAATCCTGCTGGCAGTCTCGATCGGCCTGAGCTGGCTGATCGTCTCGCTCGTCGGCTGGGGGCCGTATGGCGTGGCGTCCATGGTCATCCTGGCGAGTGCTCTGCCGGCGCAGAAGAGCCTCGAAGCGCATGTGCGCGCGGTCGCCGATGCGCTCGACCGTGGCGGGCTGGTGGAAGGCCGCAACGCGGTATCGCGGATCGTCGGCCGCGACCCCGAACGGCTCGATGAGGCCGGCGTCTGCCGCGCCGCGATCGAAAGCCTGGCCGAGAACTTCTCCGATGGTGTCGTGGCGCCGGCATTCTGGACCGCCGTCGGGGGGTTGGCCGGCGGGGCAGCTTACAAGGCGGTGAACACCGCCGACTCCATGATCGGCCACAAGAACGGGCGACATTTGGCCTTCGGCTGGGCTTCTGCCCGCTTCGACGATTTGATCAACCTGCCCGCGTCCCGCCTCTCCGGCCTGTTGATCGTGGCCGGCGCATTGCTTGTCGAGGATGCTTCGCCGGCAAATGCCTGGCGTGCGATCCTGCGCGATGCCGGAAAGCATCGCTCACCCAACGCGGGCTGGCCGGAGGCGGCGATGGCCGGCGCGCTCGGCATCGCGATCGCGGGACCACGCTCCTATGGTGGGCAGATGGGCAACTACAGCTATATGGGCGAAGGCGGGCGGCGCGATCTCGCATCACGCGACATCAGGCGGGCACTGCGGCTCTACGTGGTGGCGGATGCGCTGCTGATCGGCTTGGTCGGGGTCGCGGCGGCGGCGGTGATCATAGTCGCCTAGCTTGGCGTTACGATCGCCGGAATCGGTCGGCGCGAAGGATCGCTGCGTCAGCCAGAAATCGACGCTCTCAAAACTCGATCCCCTTCTGCGCTTTCACGCCGGCCGCGAAATGGTGCTTCACCAGCGTCATCTCGGTGACGAGATCGGCCGCTTCGATCAGCGCAGGCTTGGCATTGCGGCCGGTGACGACAACGTGCAGTTCCTCGCGGCGGCGCCTAAATGCCGACACGACCTGATCGACATCGAGGTAGTCGTAGCGGAGCGCGATGTTCAACTCGTCGAGGACGACGAGCCCCATTTCAGGGTCGGCCATCAACTCCTCGGCTTTTGCCCATGCACGGCGCGCGGCGGCGACGTCGCGGTCGCGATCCTGCGTTTCCCAGGTGAAGCCTTCGCCCATAGAATGCCATTCGACGCGATCGCCGAAGGCTTGCATCGCGTCCTTCTCGCCGGTGTGCCAGGCGCCCTGCACGAACTGCACGACCCCTACCTTGCGGCCGTGGCCGAGCATGCGCAGCGCCAAGCCGAAAGCAGCGGTGGACTTGCCCTTGCCCGGACCTGTGTTGACGATCAGCAGGCCCTTCTCGATGGTCTTCGAGGCGACCTCGGCATCCTGCACGGCCTTGCGCTTGGCCATCTTGGCGCGGTGACGCTCGGCTTCGCTCTTCCCATCTTCCGCCATTTTCATTTCACCTGCATCGGCAAGCCGGCAACCATGAAAAGCACCCGCCCCGCCACCGCAGCGACCTGGCTGTTCAGACGCCCCTGCGCATCGCGGAAACGTCGGCCAAGCGGCGTGTCCGGCACGATGCCCATGCCGACCTCGTTGGAAACCACGAACCACGGACCGCGGGGTTTCGCCAGGATCTCGACCAATCGCGTGCTCTCCTCCTCGATCCGCCGCTCCGCCAGCATCTGGTTGGAGAGCCACAGCGTGAGGCAATCGAGCAGCAGCGGTGCGCCTGCCGGTATAGCGGCAAGCGCGTCGGTGAGATCGAGCGGCGCCTCGATCGTCCGCCAGCCCTCGCCGCGCCGCGCGCGGTGGTGGGCGATGCGATCGGCCATTTCCGTATCGAAGGCCTGGGCGGTTGCGATGTAGGTCCACGGGGACGGCAGCGCGGTCGCCAACCTCTCGGCGTGCGCGCTCTTGCCGGAGCGCGCACCGCCGATGATCAAGGTCAGGCCGTCAGGCAAGGCGCGTGCTGAGCGCCTCGTGGCCGGTGCCGAGGAAACGCCGGCGCAACAGGCCCGCGGCCGCGCCGAGCGCCAGCCAGAAGGCGAGATTGGTGAGCGTCACCATCACGATGAAGCGGTGATGCAGATCCGCCGGGATCGGGCTGTCGTGGGAGTCCGGCTGCGGCGCGCCGATGATGTGCGGCGCCGCAATCAGCGCCGCGCCGATGACGGCCGACACCGGATCGCGGCGGAAAACGATCAGCGCCAGCCCGATCGCCGTCGCCGCCACAGTGCCGATCCACCAGACCTGCCGGTCGAACAGATCGGCCGCGGGCATCGCCGGCAGCTCGGGCGGGAGCCCCAGACCCGGCGCGAGCGTGAAGATCGCAAACCCGGCAAAACCCCAGAACAGGCCCTGGCGCCATCCGTTTATGCCGCCGGCAAATTCCGACGCCGCGATCAGCAGCAGCGCGAAGCCGACGCCGCTCACCACATTGGCGAGCACGTTGTAGGCGAAGCGCTCGAAGCCGTCTTGCGGCGCCCAGGCCTCTTCCTCGTGCTCGTGCGGCTCGGTGGCCGCCGGCTGCCCGGCGTCGGCGGGCGGCGTGGCGTGCTCATGCCCGCCGCCGGCATTCTCGAAAGTCTCCGCCTGAAGGATCAGGGGGACGGTGGCGAAACTCTGCAAGGCCGCAAGCACCACTCCGGCGAAAAGGCCGGAAAGCACCGCGACGAAAAAGACGTTGCGGAAAAGGCTCATGATGTCAGGGCTTCTGCTTCAGTGGCAGGGAAACGCCATCGAATGGCGATAATCGTGGCCGGCATTGTGAACGGCCTCGATGTGCGAGAAGCCGACGAAGCCGGTGATCACCATGCCGCAAACGGCGGCGAGCAGAAGCTGAGCGACGCGCGACGATACGGAGACCGAAGCGGTGCTGGTCGAAGCGTTGGCCATGTCCCAATCCTTTCGCCCTCCACCCGAGGGCCTGCAAGACTCTGTTCGCCGCCGGCAGGTCTCCTGGCTTGCAGCTTTGCGTCCCGAACCGCCTTCCCAAGGCAAATGCCTCAGTGGCTCGTTGGATAGGACTTGCCGCTTACAGTTGCGGGGGCAGCCGCGGCTTCGGGGTGCTGCCCCTCACCGCATTCCCTCTTTTTCCCTTGCGGGAACCGACGACAGGCCAGACTCATAAGCCCAAACGGCGAGCCGGGCAAACGCAATTTCCGACGCGTTGACATGCTCTTGCGACACGTCCTAAATCCCGCCCCGACGGTCCTTTCCGTGCAAAAGGAAGGGCTAAGAGGGAATGCGGTGCGAGCGAACAGTTCTACCCCGCAGCTGTCCCCGCAACTGTAAGCGGCGAGCATGGGCCAATGCCACTGGGGCGTTTCTCCCCGGGAAGGCGGCCAGGAAAGCAGCGACCCGCGAGCCAGGAGACCTGCCGTCACCAGAGACAAAAAATCCAGAGGCCCGGCGGGTGACGTGGGCAAGGAGATGAAATGACTGCCTCGCTTTCGCGCGTGCCCTGCACCGTCGTGACCGGCTTTCTCGGCGCCGGCAAGACCACCCTCATCCGCAACCTTCTGGAGAACGTCGAAGGCAAGCGGCTCGCCATCATCGTCAACGAGTTCGGCGATGTCGGCATAGACGGCGAGATCCTCAAAGGCTGCGGCATCGACGTCTGCCCCGAGGAAAACGTGGTGGAGCTCGCCAATGGCTGCATCTGCTGCACCGTCGCGGACGATTTCGTACCGGCGCTGGACACGATCCTTTCGCGTACGCCGAAGGTGGATCACATCCTGATCGAGACGTCCGGCCTGGCCTTGCCGAAGCCCCTGGTGCAGGCCTTCCAATGGCCGAGCGTGAAGGGCCGCGTCACGGTCGATGGCGTGGTTGCCGTCGTGGACGGAGCCGCGCTGGCGGAAGGCCGGGTCGCCTCCGACATGGATGCGCTTGCAGCCCAGCGCAGCGCCGATGAAAGCCTCGACCATGACGATCCGGTCGAGGAGGTGTTCGAGGACCAGGTCGCCTGCGCCGACCTGGTGATCTTGTCGAAAAGCGACCTGCTCGACGAGGCCGCCGCCGCTCGCGCCCGCGCCATGGTGACGGAGCATGTGGCGCGCGCCGTGAAGGTGGTGCCGTCCACGCATGGCAAGGTCGATCCATCCGTGCTGCTCGGGCTTGGCCTCGCCGTCGAGGACGATATCGAAAACCGCAAGACGCATCACGACGACGAGCTCGACCACGAGCATGACGAGTTCGATTCTTTCGTCATCGAAATTCCCGCCGCGACAAGCCCCGAAGTGCTGGCGAAGCGCGTCGAACAGGCGGCCGAGGCCGCCAATGTGCTGCGTGTAAAGGGTTTTGTGGAGATTGCAGGCAAGCCGATGCGGCTTTTGGTGCAGGGGGTCGGGCCGCGCGTCAATCACCATTACGACCGCGCCTGGGCGCAGGGCGAAGACCGCCGCAGCCGGCTGGTCGTGATCGGCCTCAAGGGGCTTGACCGCGCCCAGGTCGAGGGCATCCTGCAAGGTTAGCGATGCATCTGCTCAACACGACTTCCGCATCGCTGGACGAGATCGCCGAGCCGGTCGATCTCGGGCAGTCGCCGGCGGATATCGTGGCGCTCTCCTTCACCGACAGCGACCTTGCCGCACTGGCGGCAGCGTGGAAGCGCGACCAGTCCACGCTGCCGCCCATGCGGCTCGCGGCACTGCGCGATCTCAGGCATCCGATGTCGGTCGACCTCTGGGTCGAGCGCGTCGCCGTGCATGCCAGGGTCATCCTCGTGCGCATCCTCGGCGGCTACGAGTGGTGGCGTTATGGCGCCGACAGGCTTGCAGCGACGGCGCGTGAGCGCGGCATAAAGCTGGCGCTGCTGCCGGGCGAGGATCGCGGCGCCGATGAACGGCTGGTGTCGCTTTCGACGCTGCCGCGCGACGAGCTGGATGCGCTGCTCGCCTATTTTCGCGAGGGCGGCCCGGAGAACATGCGCGGGCTGGTCGGGCGGCTGGCGATTCTCGCCGGGCATGAAGCGAAGGCCGCCACGCCGGCGGTTGTGCCGAAGGCCGGATTCTATGATCCGGCGACGGGGCTGATCTCGGAGGCGCCGCGGCAGGCGGTCGTCTCCCCGTTTACGGGGAGACGATGGCGGCAGCCAGATGCGGGGCAGCGCCAACCGTCGAACGTTGGCGCCGCCCCGCATCCGCCCCTCGGGCACATTCTCCCCGTAAACGGGGAGAAGGAAAGGGTCGCGCCCGTCGTCCCCATCCTGTTCTATCGTTCCATGCTGCTCGCGGCGGACGCTGCGCCCATCGACACGCTGTGCGAAGCGTTGGGCCGGCACGGCATCGACGCCGTGCCGATCTTCGTCTCCTCCCTGAAGGACGCCGAAGCATTGGCGTTCGTAGAACACGCGCTCGCGGCCCTCAACCCCGCAGCGATCGTCACGGTCACGGCGTTCGCCGCAGGCGCCGAGCCGGGCGCCCAATCCCTGTTCGATCGCGCTGGCGTCCCGGTCCTGCAGGCGGTGGTCGCGACGACGCGGCGCGAGGCCTGGGCGAGAGGCGCGCGAGGGCTGACGGCCGCTGATCTGGCCATGCATGTCGTACTGCCGGAGCTGGACGGGCGCGTTCTGGCCGGGGTCCTCTCCTTCAAGGCGGAGAGCGATATCGATCTCGCACTCGGTTTCCGTGCGCAGCAGAACCGCCCGGAGCCGGACCGGATCGAGCAGGTCGCAAGGCGCGTCGCCGCTCAGGTGCGGCTGACACAGACGCCGCCGGCCGAGCGCAAGGTGACGATCATCCTGCCGGACTATCCAGGCGCGGATGGCCGCACCGGCTATGCCGTCGGGCTCGACGTTCCGGCTTCGGTCCTCGCCATGCTCGCTGACCTGAAATCGGCGGGCTATGTGGTGAACGACGTTCCGGAAACGCCGCGCGATCTCGTGCGCGCGCTGACCACCGTGCGCCCAGCCCTGGATGTCGCCCACTACGCAAAGCTCGCCGAGCGCCTTCCTGACGAAGCACGCGCCGCGATGGAGGCGGCCTGGAGCGCCGCAACCGCCGACCCGGCCGTCGCCGCCGGCGCCTTCGCCTTCCGCCACATCGTCTGCGGCAATGTCACCGTCGCGCTGGCGCCGGAGCGCGGGCGCTCGGCCGACCGTCGCAAGGATTATCACGATCCGGCGCTGCCGCCGCGCCATGCGCTCGTCGCCTTCGGCCTGTGGATGCAGGCGCGATCGCAAGCAATCATCCACGTCGGCGCGCATGGCACGCTCGAATGGCTGCCCGGCAAGACGGTGGCGCTGAGCAAAAATTGTTTTCCCGAAATCGTCACCGGGGCGCTGCCCGTCATCTATCCGTTCATCGTCAGCAATCCGGGCGAGGCCGCGCAGGCCAAGCGCCGCATCGCCGCCGTCACGCTCGGGCATCTGCCGCCGCCGGTGCTGGCCGGGCTCGATCCGGAGCAGCAGGCGCTCGAGCGCCTGGTCGACGAATACGCGCAGGCCGACGGTCTCGACGGTCGCCGGCGCGACCGTCTGGCCAGGCTGATCGTCGAGACGGCAGACAAGACCGGGCTGGCGCCGCGGGCAGGCGTTGCTCCTGGAGACGATGCCGACACGGCGCTGAAGACGATCGACGCCTGGCTCTGCGACCTCAAGGATCTTTCCATCAAGGACGGGCTGCATGTCTTCGGCCGGCTTGCCTCCAACGACACCGACCCGCAGCGGCTGGAAAGCGCCCGGCGCGAGCAGCAGTCTTTCCTTGCCGCGCTGGACGGACGTCACATCGGCGCCGGGCCTTCCGGCGCGCCGGGACGCGGGCGAACCGACGTGCTGCCGACCGGCCGCAACCTCTATGCCGCCGATCCACGCACCATGCCGACGCCGACGGCCTTTGACCTCGGCCGGATGGCGGCCGGCGAGGTGCTCACCCAATTTGCGCAGGAGCACGGCGACTGGCCGCGCTCGCTGGTCATCGATCTCTGGGGCAGCGCCAGCCTGCGCACCGGCGGCGAGGAGATCGCGCAGGGCCTGGCTCTCATGGGCTGCCGGCCGCAATGGGACCCGGCCACGGGCCGCGTCTCGGGCGTCGAGGTGCTGCCCGTCGCCGTGCTCGGCCGCCCGCGTGTCGACGTAACTTTCCGCATTTCGGGCCTGTTCCGCGACATGTTCCCGGTGCAGATCTCGCTGCTCGACGCCGCCGCGCAGGCGATTGCTTCACGCGAGGAGAACGCCGGCGAAAACCCGCTGGCCGACGCCGCGCGCGCTGCGGGCAAGACCCCTGCGCGCATCTTCGGCTCCTCGCCCGGCACCTACGGCGCCGGCATCGAGGAATTGATGCGCGACGGCAAATGGCAGGCGCGCGAGGAGCTTGGGCGCGCCTATCTGGAAACCGCCTCGCACGCCTATGGCAGCGGCATCGAGGATGGTGTCGCCTCGCCCGGAGCGTTCGGCGCGCAGATTGCCGCGGCGGACCTGCTCGTCCATTCGGGCGACGATCCCGGCCGCGACCTGCTCGAGGGCTCGGCCGACATGGCCTTCATCGGCGGCTTCTCCGCGGCAGTGGCAGCGCTCGGCGGCAAGGCCGACGTGGTCGTGCTCGACACCACGAACCCCGGGCGACCCCAGGCCCGTTCCGTGGCGCAGGCAGTCGGTCGCGTGGTGCGCGCCCGCGCCACCAATCCCCGCTTCATCGAGGGGCAGATGCGGCACGGACCGCGCGGCGCTTCCGAATTCGCCGAAACCGTGGACCGCCTGATCGGCTTTGCCGAAACGACGGCAGCCATTCCCGGCGCGCTGATCGAGGCGCTGTACGACAGTTACCTGGCCGATCAGGGCGTGCGGGCATTCGTGCTGCGCGAAAACCCGGACGCGGCGCGCGTCATGGCGCAGCGTTTCGCCGACGCAAGGTGGCGCGGGCTTTGGCACCCGTTGCGCAATTCGATCGACGATGATCTCGCGGCGCTGATCGCCGCGGCACGGGAGCTGGCGGCATGAACGCGCCACTCAAACGCGGCGCTTGCCCGGCGCTGTCCGCCCCGATGCCGACGGGCGACGGGCTGATCGCCCGACTGACGCTGACCGAGGCTATCTCGCCCGCAACGCTGGCCGGCCTTGCCGAAGCCTCGCTCAGCCACGGCAACGGGCTGATGGAAATCACCCAGCGCGGCAATCTGCAGTTCCGCGGGCTGACGGCGGAAAGCGCGCCCCTGCTCGCCGACGCGGTCAACGCGTTGGGGATCGAGGCGCCGACGGGGGTGACGATCGATGTTGGGCCGCTGGCCGGGATCGACCCGGACGAGGTTGCCGATCCGAGGCCACTTGCTGCGGCGATCCGCACGGATGCGGCTCCCCTCGCCGGCCGATTGGGGCCGAAGGTTTCGGTCATCGTCGATGGGCGCGGGAAGATCGGACTCGATGCGGTTCAGGCCGATGTTCGGCTCGAGGCCGCCCGCGGCGGAGTCTGGCGACTGTCGGTTGGTGGGAAGGCGACGGGTTTCGTCGCGGAACCCGCCAAGGCTGCGTCGGAAGTGTTGAGGCTGATCGCTGAACGCGGGCTGCAGGCACGCGGGCGCGACCTCGAGCCTCTCGTGCTGGATGACAGGTTAGCACCCTTGCTGGTCGACAGCGCGGGCGAAGTGGCTCCTCCGACTGCGGGGAGCGCGATCGGCGTGCACGATCTTGGTGCGGCTGGATTCGCCGTCGGTTTCGGCGTGGCATTCGGCCAGGCCGCCGCCGCCGTTTTCCTGCAGCTGGCGGAACTCGCAGCCGGCGCCATCCGCTTCGCGCCCGGCCGCTGCCTGCTGGTGTTGGGACTAAGCGATGGCGAAGCGCGCACCCTCGCAGCCGAGGTCGACCAGCTGTCACAGGCGCGGTGGCCTTCTCCAAGCCCCTCACCTTACCTCTCCCCGCAGGCTGGCAGAGGGGGCGCCCACATGGCACCTCGTCAGGCTCATGACCTGCCAAAAGCGCGTCCAAGTTTGGTGGGGCTAGTCACCCGACCTGACGATCCTCGCCTCTTCGTCGCCGCCTGCGCGGGATCGGAGGGCTGCGTGTCGGGCCACATCCCTGCCCGTACGATCGCGGCCGAACTTGCCGCGAGGGCGGACGTCCTGCTCGATGGGTCACTCACGCTGCACGTCTCGGGCTGCGCCAAGGGCTGTGCTCATCCGACAGCAGCTGCGCTGACCATCGTCGGTGACGCTGAGGGCGCGGGGCTTGTCGTTCATGGAACGGCGTCGAGCCAACCGGCGAAGCATCTGGCGGCGACGGAAATACCGGCCGAGGCGGAACGCCTGTCCGGGCTTGTCCGCCAGAACCGCCGCAGCGGCGAAACCGCATTGGCCTGCCTCGCCCGCCTGAACCCGAGCTCCCAATCGGAACGTGCCGCATGAATGCCCAGGACTATATCCGCGACGGAAACGCCATCTACGAGCGCTCCTTCGCCATCATCCGGGCCGAGGCCGATCTCTCGCGATTCAGCCCCGAGGAAGCCGACATCGCGGTACGGATGATCCATGCATGCGGCATCATCGAAGCAGCGCAACACTTTGTTTTTTCTGCCGATTTTTCCTATTCTGGCCGGACGGCCCTGCAGGCCGGAGCGCCGATCTTCTGTGACGCCGAAATGGTGGCGCACGGCGTCACCCGGGCGCGGCTGCCCGCCGACAATGACGTGATCTGCACCCTAAGAGATTCAAGGACTTACGAGATTGCGCAAAGCATCGGCAACACCCGCTCCGCTGCCGCGATCGAGCTCTGGCGCGAGCGATTGGCCGGCTCGCTTGTCGCCATAGGAAACGCACCTACTGCATTGTTTTATCTTCTTGATCTCATTTCGTCGGGCGGACCGAGGCCGGCTGCGATCATCGGCATGCCGGTCGGTTTCGTCGGCGCGGCCGAATCCAAGGACGCGCTGGCGGCCAGCGGGCTCGGCATTCCCTACGCCATCGTTCGCGGACGGATGGGCGGCAGCGCGATGACGGCTGCCGCCGTCAATGCGCTGGCGAGGCCCGGCCTGTGAGCGGCACCCTATACGGCGTCGGCACCGGCCCCGGCGATCCTGAGCTGCTGACGCTGAAGGCGGTCAGGGCCCTGGAGCACGCCGACGTGATCGCCTATTTCGCCAAGGCGGGAAATGAGAGCAACGCCAGGCGCAGCGTGACGGCCCATCTGAACGGGGCGATCGAGCTGCCCCTGCTCTATCCCGTGACCACCGAAATCGACAGCCGGGACGATGCCTATCGGGTTTCGATCGGGCGCTTCTACCAGGACTCGGCCGACCGCATCGCGGCGCATCTGGAAGCGGGGCGCAACGTCGCCGTCCTCTCCGAGGGCGACCCGTTCTTCTACGGCTCGTATATGCATCTGCACGTGCGGCTGGCGCCACGCTTTGCCACCGAGGTGATCCCTGGTGTGACCGCGATGTCCGGCTGCTGGTCGTCGGCCGGCGTGCCGATCGTGCAGGGCGACGATGTGCTGTCGGTGCTGCCCGGCACGCTGCCCGAAGGCGAGATCACCCGCCGGCTGAGCGACAGCCAGGCAGCCGTGATCATGAAGGTCGGCCGCAATCTGCCGAAAATCCGGCGGGCGATCGAAGCGGCCGGCAAGCTGCCGCAGGCGATCTACGTCGAGCGCGGCACCATGGCGAACGGCAGGACCATGCCGCTCGCCGACAAGGCCGACGACAAGGCGCCCTATTTCGCGATCGTGCTGGTGCCCGGCTGGAGCGGCCGGCCATGAGCCTCACCGTCATCGGGCTCGGCCCGGGCTCGCCGGATCAGGTCACGCCGGAGGCGCGGCACGCCGTTGCGGCGGCGGAAGAGTTCTTCGGCTACGCCCCCTATCTCGACCGGCTGGAATTGCGGCCCGGCCAGAAGCGCATAGCTTCCGACAATCGCGAGGAGCTTTCGCGTGCAAAGGCAGCCCTGGCACGCGCGGCGCAGGGCGTTGCCGTTGCCGTCGTCTCGGGCGGCGATCCGGGCGTGTTCGCCATGGCAGCGGCGGTGTGCGAGGCGATCGAGGCCGGGCCGGTCGAATGGCGCACAATCGAAGTCTGCGTCGTGCCCGGCGTGACCGCGATGCTCGCGGTGGCGGCGAAAGCCGGAGCGCCGCTCGGCCACGATTTCTGCGCCATCTCGCTCTCGGACAATCTGAAACCCTGGCCGCTCATCGAAAAGCGGCTCGACGCTGCCGCGCAAGCCGGGTTCGTCATTGCGCTCTACAACCCGATCAGCAAGGCGCGGCCGTGGCAGCTCGGCAGCGCCTTCGAGCGCCTGCGCAAGACGCTGCCGGCGGCGACGCCCGTCATTTTCGGGCGGGCCGCGGGACGGCCGGACGAGCGGATCGAGATTTTTCCACTCGGCGAGGCCGATGCCGGGAGGGCCGACATGGCGACCTGCGTCATCGTCGGCTCGGCCGAGACGCGCGTGATCGAGCGGCCTGGCTCAGGGCCGCTCGTCTATTCGCCGCGTTTCGCCAGGGAGAGCGCCTGATGGATCATCACCATCGCGCCATCGACGTCGGCAGCGGCCGGAATCTGCGGCAGCTCGGGCCGCTCCAGCATGATTACGTCGAGACCGAGCGTGCGCGCGGCGGCGATCTTGCCGTAGGTCGCCTCGCCGCCGCTGTTCTTCGAGACGACGATGTCGATGCGCCATCGCTCGAGCAGAGCGCGCTCGTCGGCTTCGGCAAAGGGGCCGCGCGCGAGCAGATATTCCGCGTCGGGAACTGCGAGCCGCGGCTCGACCGGATCGACGCTGCGAACAAGATAGAAATGCTGGGGCGCCGCCTCGAACGCCGCGATCTCCTGGCGGCCGAGCGCGAGGAAGACGCGGCGCGGGCGCCTGCCGAGTGCGGCAGCCGCCTCGGTCGCGCCGCGGACCGGGGTCCAGCGATCGCCTGCGCAGCGCTGCCAGGCCGGGCGCCGCAAGGCGATCAGCGGCACGCTTGTACGTTTCGCGGCCACCGCGGCGTTTTCCGACATACGCGCGGCGAAGGGATGCGTGGCGTCGATCAGCAGATCGATTTCCTGGTCGATCAGGTAGTCGGAAAGGCCGCGCACGCCGCCGAAGCCGCCGCTGATCGTCGGCACGGGATGAGCGACCGGCTCGGCCGTGCGCCCGGCAAGCGACAGCGTCACAGCAACATCGTCGCGATTTGCCAAGCGCGCGGCGAGCGCGCGCGCTTCCGTCGCCCCGCCGAGTATGAGAATGCGGCGCATGGCCGTTGAGAAACCCCTGCCGAACAAACCCGAACGCTGGCTGGCGATCGTCGGCATCGGCGAGGACGGTCTAGCGGGTCTCGGCGAGGAGGCCAAGCGACGCATCGCCTCGGCCGAGATCGTCTTCGGCGGCAGGCGGCATCTTGCGCTCGCCGGCGAGATCATCAATGGCGAGGCGCGTCCCTGGCCGAGCCCGTTCGACGTCGCGGCGGTGACCGCGCTGCGCGGCCGGGCCGTCTGCGTGCTCGCTTCGGGCGACCCGTTCCTGCACGGCGTCGGTGCAACGCTGGCGCGTGCAGTCTCGCCCGATGAAATGGACGTGGTTCCTTCGCCATCCGCCTTCAGCCTGGCCGCCGCCCGGCTTGGCTGGCCGCTCGCCGAGGTCGCCACCGTATCGCTGCATGGCCGGGCGCTGGACCTGATCAGGCCGCTCCTCCATCCGGGCGCCAAAGTGCTGGCTCTGACCTCGGACGGCGAAGGCCCGGCAGCGCTGGCGCGATTGCTGGCCGAAAACGGGTTCGGATCGTCGCGGCTGACCGTGCTCGAGGCGTTGGGCGGGTCCCGGGAGAATGTGCGCCGTGCAAAAGCCGAGGGATTTACCCTCGGCAATGTCGATCCGCTCAACCTGGTCGGGATCGAGGTCGAGGCCGCCGCCGGCGCGCGCATCTTGACGCTGGTGCCGGGCCTGCCCGACGCGCTGTTCGAGCATGACGGGCAGATCACCAAGCGGGAGATCCGGGCGCTCACTCTTTCCGCACTGGCGCCGCGGCGTGGCGAGCTCTTGCTCGACATCGGCGCCGGCTCTGGCTCGGTATCGATCGAGTGGATGCTGGCCGATCCTTCGATGGCGGCGGTCGCGGTCGAGGCGTCAGCCCAGCGCACGCAACGCATCCGCCGCAATGCGTCGGCCTGCGGCGTGCCCGGCCTGCAGGTGGTCGAGGGCGAAGCGCCTCGGGCACTCGCCGGTCTCGCCTCACCCGACGCCATCTTCATCGGCGGCGGGCTGACGGATGAAGGGGTAGCCGAAGCCGCGATGGCGTTGCTCAAGACCGGTGGCCGGCTCGTAGCGAACACGGTTACGCTGGAATCGGAAGCGAAGCTGCTGGCGCTGCACAGGCAGTTCGGTGGCGAGTTGATGCGATTGGCCGTATCGCGCGCCGAACCGGTCGGCGGCATGACAGGCTGGCGCCCGGCAATGCCAGTGACGCAATGGTCCTGGACGAAATGATCGTGGCCGGGGTCGGATTTCGCAAAGGCACGCGCGGCGCTGAGATCGTGGCTGCGGTCGATGCGGCGCTTGCAGCGCATGGGATTGGTCGCGGGCAGTTGGAAAAGCTGGCAACCTCGCAGCAGAAGAGCGGCGAAGCCGGCGTGGCCGAGGCCGGTCGGCTGCTTGGCTTGACCGTCATCGGCGTAGAGGACAGCAAGATGAAGACGCAAGCGACAATCACGTCGTCCGAGCGGTCACTGGCAACCACCGGCGTGCCTTCACTTTCCGAAGCAGCCGCGCTTGCCGTCGCCGGTGGCCGTTCAAGGCTGCTTGGGCCCCGCATAGCGTTTGGCCCGGCGACCTGCGCGCTGGTGGAGGTGATAAGTTGAGGCCTTCGCCAAGCCCCTCGCCTTACCTCTCCCCGCAAGTGGGAGGCGCCCGCGTAGCGTCCCATCCTTCGGGCGAGCAAGCTCGATGACCGTGCACTTCATCGGCGCCGGGCCGGGCGCGGCCGATTTGATCACGGTGCGCGGGCGCGACCTGATGGCAAGCTGCCCGGTCTGCCTGTACGCGGGCTCGGTCGTTTCGCCTGAGCTGCTGACCTGGTGCGCCGCAGGCGCGCGCATCGTCGACACTGCGCCGATGTCGCTCGACGAGATCGAAGCCGAATTCATCGCCGCTCACCGCGCCGGTCATGACGTTGCCCGGCTGCATTCGGGCGATCTTTCCATCTGGAGCGCAGTGGCCGAGCAGGTCAGGCGGCTGCAGAAGAACGGCATACCCTATACGCTGACGCCGGGCGTCCCGGCCTTCGCGGCCGCTGCCGCAACGCTCGGCCGCGAGCTCACCATCCCCGAGATCGGGCAGAGCCTGGTGCTGACGCGCGTTTCCGGTCGTGCCTCGCCCATGCCGGCCGAGGAGACGCTCGAAGGTTTTGCTGCGACCGGCGCGACGCTTGCCATCCACCTGGCGATCCACGCGCTTGAAAAGATCGTGGCTGAGCTGACGCCCTTCTATGGCGACGACTGCCCGGTGGCGATCGTGTTCCGCGCCTCCTGGCCCGAGGAGCGCATCATCGAGGGCACGCTGGCAGATATCGTTCAGAAGGTTGCCGCCGCGCCGATCGAGCGCTCGGCCGTGATTTTTGTCGGCCGCACGCTTGCGGCGCAGGGGGCACGCGAAAGTGCACTCTACGACGCCTATTATCAGCGGCGCTTCCGGGGGCGGCAATGAGTGCGCTCGAAACCGCCCTTGCACGCCTGAAGCACCGGTCGCCGGTGCTGGAACCGGGACATGTGTGGCTGGCCGGCGCCGGCATTGGCGATCCCGGCGGGCTGACGCTCGACGTGCTCTCCGGCCTCAGCCAGGCCGATGCCGTCGTGCACGACGCGCTGATCGACCCGGCGGTGCTCGAGGTTGCGGCCGGCGCGGAGCTGATCTTCGCCGGCAAGCGCGCCGGCCAGCCCTCGATGAGGCAGGAAGCGATCAACGCGCTCTTGGTGCGGCTCGCCCGGGACGGCCGGCGCGTGCTGCGGCTGAAAGGCGGCGACCCCTACGTATTCGGGCGCGGCGGCGAGGAAGCGCTGGCGTTGGCCGAGGCGAAGATTCCGTTCAGGGTCCTGCCCGCCGTGACTGCCGCGGCGGGCGTGCTTGCCACCGCCGGCATCCCGGCCACGATGCGCGGCATCAACAAGGCGCTGGTGCTGGCGACCGGCCATTCGGCCGACGACGACGACGAGCCGGACTGGGCGGCCTTCGCGCGGGCCGGCCAGCCGATCGTCGTCTACATGGCGCTGCAGAACCTCGGCCGCATCAGCGCGGCCCTCCTGGCTGGCGGACTCGCCGCCGAAACACCGGCCGCCGTGATCGTTGCAGCGACCATGCCGGGGGAACGCATTCTCGTCTCGACCCTCGACAGGGTCGCAGCCGATGCCGCGCGCGAGAAGCTCGGCGCGCCTGCCCTGCTCGTCGTCGGCCACATCGTCTCGATGCGCGAGAAGCTGACCAGCCTGCAGCTCGGTTCTCTCAAATGACGGCGCGCGGGATCATCGTCGGCGCGCCCCGCTCGGGCTCGGGCAAGACAAGCGTGACCATCGGGCTGCTGCGCGCCTTTGCCCGCCGCGGCGTAGCGGTGCGCGGCGCAAAGTCTGGCCCCGACTATATCGACCCGGGCTTTCATGCGGCGGCCACGCGGCGACCGGGCATCAACCTCGACAGCTGGGCCATGGCGCCCGAACTGCTCGCCGCGCTGCTGGCCGAGACCGCGCAGGCGGCCGAGCTGGTGGTGCTCGAAAGCGCCATGGGCCTGTTCGACGGCATTCCTGGCGAAAAGGGCCGGTCCGGCGCGGCCGCCGACCTGGCGAGGCTCTATCGGCTGCCGTCGCTGCTGGTGCTCGACGTGTCGGGACAGAGCCAGACCGCAGCGGCGGTGGCCAAGGGTTTCGTCGCCTATGACCTGGATGTGCGGATCGCCGGCGTCATCCTCAATCGCGTGGCCAGCGAACGTCACCGGCGGCTTGCCGCCGACGCGATCGAGGCGATCGGGCTACCCGTGCTCGGCTCGATCGCGCGCGATCCCGACCTTGCCCTGCCCGAACGCCATCTTGGCCTGGTGCAGGCGAGCGAGCATGCAGCAATCGAAAGCTTCATCGAGAAAATGGCCGACACCGTCGAAAAGTCGGTCGACCTCGACAGGATTCTGGCGCTCGCCGCGCCCATCGAGGTCGGCGCGGGCGACGATGCGCATGCCTTGCCGCCTCCCGGGCAGCGTATTGCGCTCGCCGAGGACGCCGCCTTCACCTTCCTCTATCCGCATCATCTGGCGCACTGGAAAAAAGCCGGGGTCGAGATCGTCCCCTTCTCGCCACTCAACGATGAGCCTCCGAGTCAGGACTGCGACGTGTGCTGGCTCCCCGGCGGCTATCCGGAGCTGCATGCCGGCAAGCTGGCCGCAGCGGAGAACTTTCGCGCCGGGTTGGCACGCTTTGCTTCCGAGAGGCCGGTGCATGGCGAGTGCGGCGGCTACATGGTGCTCGGCGAAACGCTGGAGGATGCCGATGGCGCCACGCATCGCATGCTCGGCCTGCTTTCGCACAGCACGAGCTTTGCCCAGCGCAAGATGAATCTGGGCTACCGGCGTGCAACGCTCAAGGCGCCTTGCCCGCTTGGCAGAGCGGGTGAAACGGTGCGCGGGCACGAATTCCACTATTCGCGTATGATCGCGCCGGGGAGCGACTCGCCGCTAGCCGAGCTCGCCGACGGACAAGGCAATCAACTGGGCCTTTCCGGCAGTCGGCGCGGTCATGTGAGCGGGACGTTCTTCCACGCCATTGCGAGGGGATGAGATGACGCTTCCGCCGGCCCGCGACCTGCTGCACGACTTCCTTGCCTGCCTTGTGTTCTTCACGCGCCTGCCGGTGCCGCGCAGCGACAATGAGGAGCGGCGCTTCGCCGATTCATTGTGGGCGGCGCCGCTCGCCGGGCTCGTCATCGGCGGCATTGGCGGGCTCATCTATCTGGTCGCCGCGCGCATGGGCATACCGGTCCTGCCGGCGGCCGCGATCGCCATTGCCGGGGTGCTGATCGTCACCGGCTGCCTGCACGAGGACGGGCTTTCGGACACGGCGGACGGTTTTGGCGGCGGCAAGACACGCGAGCGCAAGCTCGAGATCATGCATGACAGCCGCATCGGCGCATTCGGCGCCTCGGCGCTGATGATCTCTCTCATCGTACGCTGGAGCGCGCTCGCCTCGATCCTGGGGCCATGGTCGGCCTTCCTGGCGCTGGTTGCGGCGCATATGGCCTCGCGCGCGGCCATCCCCGCCTTCATGCATCTCGTGCCCTCGGCACGAACGGAGGGCCTGTCGGCGACGGTCGGCGGCGTGTCCATGGAAACGGCCAGCGTGGCCGCCGCATTGGGCTTTGCCGGGCTCCTCCTGCTCGGCATGTCCACGGCACTGGCCGCGGCCATCGCGCTGGTCGCATGGATCGTGTTTTTCCGCTGGCTCGCATTGCGGCAGATCGGCGGGCAGACAGGCGACGTGATCGGCGCGATGCAGCAGGGCGCCGAAATGATCGTGCTGACGATTGCCGCGGCTTCGTTCGCAAGCCCCTGATCCTGGAGATTTTGCATGCCTTTCGAAAGTCTTGGCGCGTTGCGCGCTGCCATTGGCGATTTGCCCGCAGGAGACGACAAGGCCGCCAGCGCCGTCGCCAACCGGCAGGACACGCTGACCAAACCGCGCGGCAGTCTCGGGCGGCTCGAGACCATGGTCGGGTGGCTGGCGCGTTGGCAAGGCCTGGCCATGCCAAGGCTGGACAAGGTGGAAGTGCTGGTCTTTGCCGGGTCGCATGGGGTGACTGCGCAGGGCGTATCGGCTTTCCCGGCAGAGGTGACCGCCCAGATGGTGGCGAATTTCGCGGGCGGCGGCGCCGCGATCAACCAGATTGCAAAAGCTGTCGGCGCGGGGTTGCGGGTGATCCCGCTCGAGGTCGAGCGCGCGACGCGCGACTTCACCACCGGGCCGGCCATGGACGAGGGCGATTTCCTGGCAGCGGTTTCCGCCGGCTACGACGCCGTTGCCGACGGCACTGACCTCCTGTGCCTCGGCGAGATGGGCATCGGCAACACGACAGCCGCGGCAGCCCTCGCCGCGGCGCTGGTCACCGGCGATGCGAGCGCCTGGGTTGGCCGCGGCACAGGCGTGGACGATGCCGGCCTGGCGCGCAAGGTGACGGCGATCCGCAAGGGTTTCGACGCGAACCGGGAGGCGCTGGGGGATCCGCTCGGGATCATCGCCTCGCTCGGCGGCCGCGAGCTTGCCGCGATCTTCGGCGCCGCACTTGCCGCACGGCATCGGCGCGTACCCGTGCTGCTCGACGGCTTCGTCAGCACCGCGGCCGCAACGCCGCTGGCCAAGCTCGCAAAGGGCGGGCTCGACCACTGCCAGGCCGCGCATGTCTCGGCCGAATACGGGCACCGCGCGCTGCTTCTCGCGCTCGAAATGCCGCCGATCCTCGATCTCGGCATGCGGCTCGGCGAAGCGTCCGGCGCCGCCCTTGCCGTCGGCGTGCTGCGCGGCGCGCTGGCCTGCCACGCCGGCATGGCGAGCTTTGCCGAGGCCGGCGTGTCGGACCGCGAGGCATAGGCGCTGTGGACGGTCAAGCGCCACGGTTGTCCGCGGCGCGGGCGAACGGGTAAAATCTCCGGATGAAACCTGCCAAAGACATCGCGTGCCTGATCGAGATCATGGCGGCGCTCAGAACGCCGGTCACCGGCTGCCCGTGGGACCTCGAGCAGAATTTTGCGACCATTGCCCCTTACACGCTCGAAGAGGCCTATGAGGTGGCTGATGCCATCGATCGCGGCGATCTGCTCGATCTGCGCGACGAGCTCGGCGATCTGCTGCTGCAGGTCGTCTTCCATGCGCGCATGGCCGAGGAAGAGGGCGCTTTCGCCTTCGACGACGTGGTCGAGGCGATCACCACCAAGATGATCCGTCGGCACCCGCACGTCTTCGGCGAGGAAGACGCGCGCTCGGCCGGGATGGCGAAAGGCCAATGGGACAAGATCAAGGGCGAGGAAAAGGCGGCAAGGCGTGCAGCGCGGGTCGCGGCCGGGCTCGATCCGGAAGACCGCGGCAAGGGCTACCTCGATTCGGTGCCGGTCGCGCTGCCCGCGCTGACGCGGGCGCTCAAGCTGCAGGAAAAGGCAGCCAAGGTCGGCTTTGACTGGAAGGAGGCAGCGCCGATCCTCGACAAGATCGAGGAGGAGATCGGTGAACTGCGCCACGCGATCGCGACTGGCGAGACATCGGCCGTTGAGGACGAGTTCGGCGACGTGCTGTTTGCGCTGGTCAATTTCGGGCGGCACCTGAAGCTCGACGCCGAAAAGGCCTTGCGCGGCACCAACGAGAAATTCCGCTCGCGCCTGCACTTCGTCGAGCAGGCATTGAAGGACCGCGGCCGCAGCCTTGAAGAGTCGAATCTCGAGGAGATGGAGACGCTCTGGCAGCAAGCCAAAGCGGCGGAGTAAGTGCCAAGCGCCCTCGTGGTTCGACAAGTGTCCAGCACATAGACATCGTGGACGCCTGTACACGGACATAGTGGACACTTGTCGAACTGCGAGGCGCTTGGAGCCCTACTCCGCCGCCTTCTTCAGCAACCTCGCACGGATCTCGTCCGCCATCCCTGTCGTGGTGCGGATCGACAGCGCGACGGTGCCGTCCTCGCGGTCCTTGCGCGCAACCACCTCGCCATTCTCGTAGAGCCAGCGGGAGAGGCCGAGCTGGTCGGGGCCGAGCACCACGTCGATGGCAATGACTTCGCCCGCCACCTTCTCCTCGATCAGTGCGGTAAGGGCATCGAGCCCCTCCCCCGTGACGGCCGAAACCGGCACGGGCGGCATTTTCTGGCGCGACCCGGCTTCGACCAGCAGCCTCTCGCGATTTCCCGCGTCGAGCAGGTCGATCTTGTTCCAGACCTCCACCACGCGGTGCGTGTCGGAAGCGTCGACGCCGAGATCGGCGAGGATGTGCTCGACGTCCTCGGCCTGCGCGGCGGTGTCGGGATCGGCGATGTCGCGCACATGCAGCACGAGATCGGCCTCGACCACTTCCTCCAGCGTGGCGCGGAAGGCTGCGATGAGATGCGTCGGCAGGTTGGAGATGAAGCCGACCGTGTCCGAAAGGATGACGGTGGTCCCGTGCGGCAGTTTTACACGTCTTAGCGTCGGGTCGAGCGTGGCGAAGAGCATGTCCTCGGCCAGGACCGAAGCGCCGGTCAGGCGGTTGAACAGCGTCGATTTGCCGGCATTGGTGTAACCGACGATGGCGACCACCGGGAACGGCACCTTCTTGCGTTTGGCGCGATGCAGGTCGCGCGTGCGCCGCACCGTTTCAAGCTCGCGCTTCAGCTTCAGGATCTTCTCCTGCAGCAGCCGGCGGTCAGTCTCGATCTGGGTTTCGCCCGGGCCGCCCATGAAGCCGGCGCCGCCGCGCTGGCGCTCGAGATGCGTCCATGAGCGCACCAGCCGGCCGCGCTGGTATTCGAGATGCGCCAGATCGACCTGCAGCGTGCCTTCCTTGGTGCGGGCGCGGCGGCCGAAGATCTCGAGGATCAGGCCGGTGCGATCGAGCACCTTGGCGTTGAGCGCGGTTTCGAGGTTGCGCTGCTGCACCGGCGTCAGCGGATGATCGATGATGGCGAGCTCGGCATGGGTTTCTTGCACCGCAGCTTTCAGCTCGTCCACCTTGCCGGAACCGAGCAGCGTCGCCGGCTTCGGATCGGCGACGTTGACGATTTCCGCATGCACGGGGTCGAGGTCGATCGCCTGCGCCAGCCCGACCGCCTCGGTCAGGCGTGCCTGGGGCGAGCGCTGCAGCCGCGGGCGGTTCTGCTCGGAATCCTCCTCGCGCCGTCCGCCGGCGCGGGTCAGCACAGGCACCACGACAACGGCGCGGGCGGTCACCGCGCCCTGCCCGGCGCCCGGCGTTTTCGCGTCAGGGTTGCGTCGGCGCATCGCGCCGGATCACTCCCGCCCGGCTTCCTCGGCCTCGAACATCTGCACCGGCTGGCTCGGCATGATCGTCGAGATGGCGTGCTTGTAGACGAGCTGCGAGTGCCCGTCGCGACGCAGGAGGACGCAGAAATTGTCGAAGGATGTCACGACCCCCGTCAGCTTGACCCCGTTGATCAGAAAGATGGTGAGAGGGTTTTTGCTCTTGCGGACGGTATTAAGAAATAGGTCCTGAAGGTTTTGCGATCTTTCCGCCATTTTTTGTTTTCTTTCTAAGGCCCCGTTTTTTGGCCAACTAGCCCCGTCTACCCGCGCCCTGTCAAGCGCGGCCCCCGAGGCGCCTCGTTTTCAATCTGAACGCGACTACGGCATGTCGCGTGAATACCATTCACGCGACATGCCGTAGGTTCATACTTTGGCGCATGTCTTTTGCCCCGAAACCGCTGCACACTTTCGGGAGACATGCCAGCGCTTTTTCCACTACTTTTGCGGTTATCAGGGCGTCGTTTTTTCCGCAACGTCAAAAAAGGCCTGCCGCAAGGAAAGTGTGAGCATGCCAGGGTGCCCGTTTGCCACCGAATGACCGTCTACCGCAACCACCGGCATGACCACGGTGGTGGCGGATGTGAGGAAGGCTTCCCGCGCCTCCTTCGCCTCCTTGACGGAAAAACCGCGCTCTTCGACCTTCAGTCCGAGCTTCGTGGCGACGTCGATAACGGTGGTCCGGGTGACGCCGCGCAAGATGCCGAAATCCGCCGGCCGGGTGACGAGCACCCCGTCCTTGCTGACGATCCAGGCATTGGTGGAAGCACCTTCCTTGACGATATCGTCGGGCCCGACGAACCAGGCTTCGGTGGCGCCGGCCTCCTTCGCCGCCTGCTTGGCGAGCACGTTGGGCAGCAGCCCCGTGGTCTTGATGTCCACGCGGTCCCAGCGGTTTTCCGGCACGGTGATGACCTTGACGCCGTTCTCGGCACGCTTTGCGTTCCCGGCCGGATCGATGCGTTTTGCCGTCACGACCACGGCCGGCTTCACCGCAGGCCCCGGAAACGGATGGTCGCGCGGCGCCACGCCGCGCGTCACCTGCAGATAAACCAGCCCGCCTCTCACGCGGTTGAGGCGCACGACCTCGCGCATCACGGTCTCCAGCGCGGCGCGCGACATCGGCCACGCGATCCGCAGTTCCGATAATGACCGGTCGAGCCGGTTCATATGGCGCGTCATGTCCATGATGAAGCCCCTCGCCACCTCGCAGACCTCGTAGACGCCGTCGGAGAACTGGTAGCCACGGTCCTCGATGTGGACCATCGCCTCGGCATGGCGGGTGTAGCGTCCGTTGACATAGGCGATGCGCGGCATTCGTCTTCCCACCTTGTCGGCGCTACGCCCCGACCAACCGTCGCGGGCGAATCGTTTTTCGGTCGCTATTGATAGCCGGATTCTTCGGCGCCGCCCTTCATCTGCCTGCCGGCATCTTCATCCCTTTCCTTCGACACGCTCAGGAAGGGGGCGGAGGGCCTAAACCCCCAGCGATTTCAGCTTGCGGTGCAGGGCCGAGCGCTCCATGCCGATGAACTCGGCCGTGCGTGAGATGTTGCCGCCGAACCGGTTGATCTGGGCGATCAGATATTCCTTCTCGAACAGCTCGCGCGCTTCGCGCAGCGGCAGCGCCATGATGTGCTGGTCCGATTGGTTGGGGGCGCGTGGCATCACGTCGCCGATCTCGGAGGGCAGCAGGTCGGCCGTGATCGGCGCCTCGGGATCGTCGCCGCGGGCCAGAATCATCAGCCGCTCGATGTTGTTCCTCAGCTGGCGGATGTTGCCGGGCCAATTGTGCGCCTGCAGCACCGCCAGCGCGTCGTCGCCGAGCCGGCGTGGCTTGATGCCGGCCTGCTTGGCGACCTGGCGCATGAAATGGTCGACGAGGAACGGGATGTCCTCGCGCCGCTCCGACAGGCCCGGCACCGAGACCGGAACCACGGCCAGCCGGTGATAGAGATCCTCGCGGAAGCGGCCGTCGGCGATCATCGAGGGCAGATTGTGCGCGGTCGAGGAGATGATCCGCACGTCGACCTTCACCCGCTTGGTGCCGCCGACCCGCTCGAATTGCTGGTCGACCAGCACGCGCAGGATCTTGCCCTGCGTCTCGCGCGGCATGTCGGCGACTTCGTCGAGGTAGAGGATGCCGCGGTGCGCCTCCTCCAGCGCGCCGACCTTGCGCTCGCCGCTGCCGTTGGATTCGGTGCCGAACAGCTCGATCTCCATGCGCTCGGGCGTGATCGTGGCAGCGTTCACCGACACGAACGGCCCGGTATTGCGCGACGAAGCGGCGTGGATCGCCCGCGCCACCATCTCCTTGCCCGAGCCGGACGGCCCGAAGATCAGGATGCGGCTGTTCGTCGGCGAGACCCGCTCGATGGTGTTGCGCAGCTGCGTCATCGCGACCGACGTTCCGATAAGGTCGAAATTGTCGCCGGTGCGCTGCTTGAGATCGAGGACCTCGCGCTTGAGCTTCGAGGTTTCGAGCGCGCGTTCGGCGATCAGGATCAGACGGTCGGCCTTGAACGGTTTCTCGATGAAATCATAGGCGCCGCGGCGGATGGCCGAGACAGCCGTCTCGATCGTGCCGTGGCCGGAGATCATCACGATCGGAAGGCTCGGGTGCACCTTCTTGATCTCGTCGAGCAGCGCCAGCCCGTCGAGCTTGGAGCCCTGCAGCCAGATGTCGAGGAAGACGAGACGCGGCATGCGGTCGGCGATCGCGGCGAGCGCCGCATCGCTGCTTCCTGCGGTGCGGGTCTCGTGCCCCTCGTCGCTCAGAATGCCGGCGACGAGATCACGGATGTCCTCTTCGTCGTCGACGACCAAAATATCAGAAGCCATGACCGACCTTTTCGGTTCTCTTTTGTATTCAGGCGGCAGCCGTTTCGGCCGCCGCCACGGCGGGCAGGATCATCGAGATCATGGCGCCACGCCCGCCGAAGAAATCCCCCGGCGCGTCGTTGAGCTCCAGGCGTCCGCCATGGTCCTCGATGATCTTTTTGACGATGGCGAGGCCCAGCCCGGTCCCCTTCTCGCGCGTCGTCATATAGGGTTCGAGCAGCCGCTGGCGGTTCTCCCGCGGCAACCCCTTGCCGTTGTCGATCACGTCGACACGGATCATGTTGCCTTCGCGCCCGGCGCGGATCCTGATCGCGCCGGGCTCGCCATGCTCGCGTTCCGCGGCCTCGATCGCCTCGGCCGCGTTCTTGATGACGTTGCCGAAGGCCTGCGCCATCAGCCGGCTGTCGAACGTGCCGAGCAGTTGCTCGCCGCCGAACATGCGCTCGAAGGCGATGTCGGAACGGCTTACCTCGACGAGGAATGAAGCCTCGCGCAGCGGCTCGCGCAGGTCGAGTACCTGCATGTCCGGCTTCGGCATGCGGGCAAAGGCAGAGAACTCGTCCACCATCCGGCCGATGTCCTCGACCTGGCGGATGATGGTGTCGGTGCACTGGTCGAAGACCTCGCGGTCCTCGGTGATGACCTTGCCGTAGCGGCGGCGGATGCGCTCGGCGGAAAGCTGGATCGGGGTCAGCGGGTTCTTGATCTCATGCGCGATGCGGCGCGCGACGTCCGCCCAGGCCGTCGAGCGCTGCGCCTGCACCAGGTCGGTGATGTCGTCGACGGTGACGACGTAGGAAGTCTGCCCGGTCTCGAGATCGCTTTTCTCGGTGGTGATCTGCACATTGAAGGTGCGCTCGGCGCCACCGCGATAGAACGTGACCTGCTCGCGATAGACGGGTTTGCCGGAGGCGCGGCCTATTTCGAGCACACGGCCGACATGCGGCAGGAGGACGGACAGGTTTTTTCCAACGGACGCGGCCGCCGAGATCGCCAGCATGGTTTCGGCGGAGCGGTTGACGATGGTGACGATGCCGTCCGGCGAGACACCGATGACGCCGGCGGTGACGCCGGCGAGGACCGCCTCGGAGAAACGCCGGCGCTCGTCGACAGCATCCTTGGCGGCAAGGATCTCGTTGCGCTGCGATTTCAGCTGCTGGATCATCTTGTTGAAGGTGTCGCCGAGCGAGGCGACGTCGCCGTCGGAGGGGCGCACCGCGACCCCGACATCGAGATTGCCGGTCGCGACCTCGTCGGCCGCGCCGATCAGCTGGCGGATCGGGCGCACGATGCGGTCGGCAACGGCGATGCCCGTCCAGATGGCCGAGAGCACGATCACCAGCGTCAGGCCCAAATAGAGCAGCGCGAAGGCGATCTGCGTGGTGCGGCGGTTGGCTTCGAGGCCTGAATACTCCTCGGTGTTGGCGCGCACGATCTGGCGCGCCTTGATCACCTCCGGGTCGACCAGCCGGATCGTATAGAGGTAGGAATCGTCGATCTCGCGCAGCTTGACGATGGCGCCGACGATGTTCCTCGTGCGCGGCTCGATCAGGACGGGCTGGCCATCCGCGGCCTGCTCCACCGCGCCTTCGGGCGGCTGCGGCATCTCGAACTCGGCCCGTGTGTCGGCCGTCATCAGGAAAGAGCCGTCGCTGCGGATCAGCGCGGCATGCGCCAGAGCGCGCCCGAGCGCCTGTTGCGTCAGCAACGTGCGGAAGCCGATGCGGTCGAGCGCGTAAAGCGAACGGTTGCGGTCGAGGTCGTTCGCCATCGACAGCGTCGTGCCCTGCAGGTTGCGGGCATTCTCCAGCACATAGGCATCCGCGATCGACAGCGAGGAGCTGATGATCGTCTTGGTGCGAATCTCGAACCAGCGGTCGAGGCCGATGTCGAGCGTGATCGAGGCGAAGATCGCCACCATGATCGCCGGGATCGCCGCGACCAGCGTGAACATGGCGACGATGCGCACATGCAGCCGCGAGGCGGCCTTGCCGCGGCGGCGGGCCATGTAGATGCGATGCGCCTCGCGGACGATGAGGCCGACGAGCAGGAGCACGAAGACCGCGTTGATGCCGATCAGCGACAAGGTCGTCGCCTCGTCGGGCGTGATCGGCGTCGCACCCATCAGGATCGCAAAGGATACGGCGGCGGCGATCAGCGCGCCGATGACCGCGACGACACCAGGCAGGGCGAGCAGCCGCCTGCCCTCGGCAGCGGCCGATTGCGGAAAGGCGGTTGGACTGAGCGGCGACGCTTCGATCGTCATTCGTTCCGCGTATGCGAGGCAATTGCGTCACATCTATGCAACGCATTGTGGCGATTATGCAACAATCCACAATTCTCGACGGCGCGGTCTACGGGTGCGCGGGACGCGCACCCTCCTTACGCCTGGCGCGCGCCGCGATAGACGTTGACGCCGAGCTCGCGAATCTTCTTGCGCAGCGTGTTGCGGTTCAGGCCAAGCAGCTCGGCTGCCTTGATCTGGTTGCCGCGCGTGGCGGTCATCGAGGCCAGCACGAGCGGATATTCGACCTCGGCGAGAATGCGCTGGTAAAGACCGGGCGGCGGCAACGCGCCGTCGAACATGGCGAAATAGCGCTGCAGAAAATGCTCCATCGCCTGCCCGATGGAGAGGTTTTCGGGCAGCAAAGTGGCAGCGCCGGGAGCCCCGGCCTCGCCGGTCTTCAGCTCGGCCTGGATGATCTCGGCCGAGATCTCATCCTGCGGATAGAGTGCCGCCAGCCGGCGCACCAGGTTTTCGAGCTCGCGCACATTGCCGGGCCAGGGATACCGCTTCATCAGCTCGATGCCGCCGGCGGAGATGCGCTTCTTCTGCAGCCCCTCCGCCTCGGCCTGGTTGAAGAAGTGGCGGACGAGGTCGGAAATGTCCTCCGACCGCTCGCGCAGCGGCGGCAGGCGCAGCGGGACGACGTTGAGGCGGTAGAACAGATCCTCGCGGAAGAGGCCCTGGTTGATCAGCGTGCGCAGGTCCTTGTTGGTGGCAGCGACGATGCGCACGTCGGTCTTGATCGGGGTGCGGCCGCCGACGGTGGTGTATTCGCCCTGCTGCAGCACGCGCAGGAGCCGCGTCTGCGCTTCCATCGGCATGTCGCCGATCTCGTCGAGGAAAAGCGTGCCGCCTTCGGCCTGCTCGAAACGGCCGGTCGAGCGGTTCTGCGCGCCGGTGAAGGCACCCTTCTCGTGGCCGAAGAGTTCCGACTCGATCAGGTCACGCGGGATGGCGGCCATGTTGATGGCGATGAAGGGGCCGTTGCGGCGGCGGCCATACTCATGCAGCGCGCGCGCCACCAGTTCCTTGCCGGTGCCCGACTCGCCGCTGATCATCACGGTCAGGTCGGTCTGCATCATGCGCGCCAGCATGCGGTAGATGTCCTGCATGGCGGCCGAGCGGCCGACCAGCGGCATCTTTTCCGGCGGCTCCTCCATGCGCTCGGCACCGGCGGGCCGGCGCGGCTCGGCGAGCGCGCGGTTGACGATGTTTAGGAGCTCGGTGAGGTCGAACGGTTTCGGCAGATATTCGTAGGCGCCGGTCTCGGACGCGCGGATCGCCGTCATGAAGGTGTTTTGGGCGCTCATGACGATGACCGGCAGTTCCGGTCTCGCCTTCTTGATGCGCGGCAGCATGTCGAAGGCGTTTTCGTCCGGCATCACCACGTCGGTGATGACGAGGTCGCCCTCGCCGGCGGCCACCCAGCGCCAGAGCGTCGCGGCATTGGAGGTGACCCGCACGTCGTGGCCGACGCGCGACAGCGCCTGGTTGAGCACGGTGCGGATGGCGGCGTCGTCGTCCGCGACAAGGATGCTGCCATGTGTGCTCATTTGGGCTCCTTGCGCTCGGCCTGCGCGGATTCAGGGTCCTTCCAGGCCGGGAGAAGGATGCGGAAGGTGGTGCCGCGCGGCGAGGAATCGCACTCGATCACGCCGCCGTGCTCACCGACGATCTTGGCCACCAGCGCCAGGCCGAGACCCGAGCCGTTCGGCTTGGTGGTGATGAAGGGATCGAAGAGGATCGGCAGGATGTCCTCCGACACGCCCGGGCCGTTGTCGCGCACGCAGAATTCGAGCGGCAGGGAGACGCGGTCCTGACTGCCTGGAACGATCACGCGGATGCCGGCGCGGAAGGCGGTCGTCAACGTGATCTCGCCGTTCGGATCCTCGCCGATCGCCTCGGCGGCGTTCTTCACCAGATTGAGGAACACCTGCACGAGCTGGTCGCGGTTTCCCATCACCATCGGCAGCGAGGGGTCGTATTCCTCGACGATGCGCGTGCGCCTGGCAAAACCGTTCTTCGCGATCGCCTTCACCCGGTCGAGCACGACGTGGATGTTGACCGCATGGCGGTCGATCGGCCGCTCGTCGGAAAAGACTTCCATGCGGTCGACCAGGGAGACGATCCGGTCCGTCTCCTCGGTGATCAGCTGCGTCAGCGCGCGGTCTTCGTCGCTCAGGCCCGTTTCGAGCAGCTGGGCGGCGCCACGTATGCCGGAAAGCGGATTCTTGATCTCGTGCGCCAGCATCGAGGCAAGCCCGGTGACGGAGCGGGCAGCGCCCCGATGCGTCATCTGGCGATCGATCTTGTCCGCCATCGAACGCTCCTGGAACATCACCACGACGGCGTCGGGAAGCTCGGGCACGGGCGCGACATAGATGTCCACCACGCGTTCCACCCCGAGGCGCGGCGAGGAAATGTCGACGCGATATTCGTTCACCGGCGCGCGGCGCTCGCGCACCTGCTCGATCAAGGAAAGCAGCGGGCTGCCGAACGGAACGAAACGTGCGAGCGTATTGCGCCGCAGCATGGTGGCGCTCGAGCGGAAAAAATCTTCGGCATCGGCGTTGGCAAAGATGATCACGTCGTCGGCATCGAGCATGATGACCGGGCGGCGGATAGCGTTCAGCACCATGCCGGCATGGTCGGGCACGGGCTGCTGTTTCTGGGCCGGCGCGTTCATGCTGCTTCCTTGTCGAACTGCACTTCCGCGCCGGCAAAAGCCGCCCGAAGCCTTGCGATGACCGCCGCCGGCTCCGTGCCGGTCATGATCGCACGGCGGGTTTCCGGGGAGATTTGCGGCGCGTGGCGGTCGAGATACCAGCCGAGATGCTTGCGCGCCTGGCGCAGGCCTGCATCGACGCCGTAAAGCGACAGCATCGCCTCGTAGTGGGCAACCACATAGTCAGCCAGGGCAGCGATATCGGGAAGGCCCGGCGTGGGCGAGCCGGCGGCCGCGCTGGCGATCGAGCCGGCGACCCACGGCGCGCCATAATGGGCGCGGCCGATCATGACGGCATCGGCGCCGGAATGCTCCAGGATGGCGACGGCATCTTCGCCGGAGGCGACGTCGCCATTGGCTATGAGAGGGATGGACACTGCGTCGCGTACACGCCGGATCGCCCGCCAGTCGGCCTTGCCCTGGTAGAACTGGCAGCGGGTGCGCCCGTGCACGGTCACCATGCTGACGCCGGACGCCTCGGCGCGGCGGGCAAGCAGCGGCGCGTTCAGCGCGCCTTCGTCCCAGCCAAGCCGCATCTTGACCGTCACCGGCACTTTCACCGCGCCGATGACGGCATCGATCAGCGAGACGGCGTGATCGGGGTCGAGCATCAATGCCGAGCCGGCATAACCGCCGATGACCTTCTTGGCCGGGCAGCCCATGTTGATGTCGATGATGTCGGCCCCCTCGCCTTCGGCGATCCGCGCGGCTTCCGCCATCGCCCAGGCCTCACGGCCGGCGAGCTGCACCATGTGGACGGGGATGTCCGGCCGGCGGATCCGGCGTTCCGAGCCCGTACGGCCCTTGGCGAGCTCGCCGCTCGCCACCATTTCCGAGACGACAAGGCCGGCCCCATGAGCATGCGCGCGCAAGCGAAAGGCCTCGTCGGTGATCCCCGACATCGGCGCCAGAAACACACGGTTTCGGATCGAAAGGCCGCCGACTACCAGCGGTTCAGCCAGATTGGCCAGGATGGGCATGCACAAAAGCCGGGCACTCGTCACGGTTGCTTAATCTCTAGCCAGTTTCGGTTCATTGTGCAACTGCGAAATGAACCCGTGGGCATGCGCCAGCCGCTTTAAGCTGGCCTTTGCACAGGCTGGTGAATATGGCTTTGACATGAGCCCGGGCCTCGAAGACTTCGACAGGAATACAGTCGCAGCGGTGATCGTTGCGGCCGGCCGCGGCGAACGTGCGGGGCAAAGCGAGGGGCCGAAACAGTACCGGACGATCGGCGGTGTGCCGGTGATCCGGCGCACGCTCGACGCTTTCGCCAGCCATCCGGCGATCGGCCCGATCGTCGCGGTCATCCACCAGGACGACACCGCCCTGTTCGAGCGTGCGGCCGCAGGGCTCGGCCGACGCGTCATCATCGTCGAAGGCGGTGCAACGCGTCAGGATTCGGTGCGGCGCGGTTTGCTCGCCCTGCGCGAGGCTGCACCGAAAAAGGTGCTTGTCCATGACGGTGTCCGCCCTTTTGTCGATGCAGGGCTCATCTCGCGCACCATCGAAGCGATCGGCGAGCGCGAGGCGGCGCTGCCGGCTGTGCCGGTTTCGGATACGCTGAAGCGCGGCGGCAAGGATGGCACCGTCGCCGAAACCGTGGCGCGCGCCGGACTGTTTGCGGCCCAGACGCCGCAAGGTTTTCCGTTCTGGCCGATCCTGGCCGCGCATCTGAAATCGGCGACGCTCGGCAAGCAGGACTTCACCGACGATGCCGCCATCGCGGAGTACGCCAAGATGCCGGTTCGCCTGGTGGAGGGTTCGCCCGACAATGTGAAGCTCACCTGGGCCAGGGACATAACGCTCGCAGACCAACGCCTGGGCGGAGGCGCCCCTGCCTTTCCGGATGTGCGCACCGGCAACGGCTACGACGTGCATGCCTTCGAGCCAGGCGATCATGTCTGGCTGTGCGGTGCGAAGATCGCGCATGACCGCAGGCTTGCCGGTCACTCCGACGCGGATGTCGGACTGCATGCGCTGACGGATGCGCTGCTCGCGACCTGCGGCGCCGGCGACATCGGCACGCACTTTCCTCCATCCGACCCGCAATGGCGGGGTGCCGCCTCGCGCATCTTTGTCGAGCATGCCGCAGGGCTGGTGCGTGCGCGGGGCGGGCGCATTGCCAATGTCGACGTGACGTTGATCTGCGAGGCGCCGCGCGTCGGCCCGCATCGCGCGGCGATGGTCGCGTCCATGGCGAACATGCTCGGGATCGAAGCGGGCCGCATTTCCGTCAAGGCCACCACCAACGAGGGCCTGGGTTTCATCGGCCGCGAGGAAGGCGTCGCGGCGATCGCCACGGCGAGCGTCATCTATCCAGGGGGTGTGCCGGAATGAGCGAAATCGGGGAAATTGCGGACCGTTTCCTGAAGGCCTGCGCAGCCAAGAAAGTTCTTTGCGCGACGGCCGAGTCCTGCACGGGCGGCATGATCATCTCGGTCTTGACCGACATTCCCGGTTCCTCCTCGATGGTGGATCGCGGCTTCGTCACCTATTCCAACGACGCCAAGATCGAGATGCTGGGCGTCGCGCCCGCGACCCTCGACGCGCATGGCGCTGTCTCGCGCGAAACGGCGCTCGAGATGGCCTCGGGCGCGCTGGCGCGCTCGCATGCCGGCATTGCGCTTGCCGTGACCGGCATTGCCGGGCCGGATGGCGGCTCGCCCGAGAAGCCGGTCGGGCTGGTGTGGTTCGGACTGGCGCTGACCGGGCAGAAACCGATTGCCGAACGCCATCTGTTCGAGAACCGGGGCCGTGATTTCATCCGGCGTGAAACCGTGCGGACGGCCCTCGCGATGGGAATCAAGGCGCTCGGCTAGAGCAAATCCAGGAAAAGTGGAAGCCGGTTTTCCGTCCGGATTTGCGTAAAAACAAAGACTTAGAGAATTTTCGCGATTCTATGAATCGTGAAAATGCTCTGGTGAGTTGCGGGGACGCTTCGCGCGATGCCTCGCTGACCTGGCACGCCGTCAGAGTTGCCGCGCCATGCCGATCGAGGCTGGGGCGGTGTCCTTGAATCCGAACTTTTCGTAAAGATGTTTTGCCGGACCGTCGGCGATCAGGCTGACATACGCGCTCTGCGGTGCATTGGCGCGCAGGTGCTCGATCAGCGCCTGCATGACGGCCTTGCCGAGCCCCTTGCCCTGATGGGCCGGCTCAACCGCCATGTCGGTGATCTGATAAAAGCAGCCTCCATCGCCGATGATCCGTCCCATGCCGACCGTCTGGCCGTTCCATTGGACGGTCACCGCATGGATCGTGCCGGGCAGCCCGCGCTCCGCAGCCTCGATGGTCTTCTCGCTCAGCCCCGACACACGCCGCAGCCGGCGGTAGGTTTCGACATCGGGCGTCCCGGCGACCAGCCGGTAGCCGCCATCACTCTCCGCCGACGGGTTCCGGTTTGCCATAGATTTGATCCTCGCGTTTTTCAAAAGCATCGGCGAACATGCGGAAGGCACGGTCGAACATCGCATCCATCAGCACCGCCAGGATGCGGCTCTTGAACTCGTAATCGATGCAGAAATAGACCTCGGAGCCACCCGTCCCGGTCGGCGTGAAGCGCCATTCGTTCGTCAGATATTTGAACGGCCCGTCGATGTAGCGCACCTCGATGGCGTTCTCGTCCGGCCGCAGCAGCACCTGCGTGGTGAAGGTTTCACGGATCGCCTTGTAGCCGACCGTCATGTCGGCGGTGAGCACCATGCGGCCTTCGCGCTCGCGCCGCGAACGAACGGTCAGCGCCTCGCAGAGCGGCACGAATTGCGGATATTTCTCGATGTCGGCGACCAGCGCGAACATCTTTTCGGGTGAATGACCGACCCGGCGGGTGACCTCGAATCTTGGCACTGTTCCTAGGCCGAGAGCTGCGCCTGGCGGGCGGCGCTCAGCCGGGCGAAATCGTCGCCGGCATGATGCGAGGAACGCGTCAGCGGGCTCGCCGAAACGAGCAGGAAACCTTTTGTGTAGGCGACCGTCTCGTACGATTTGAACTCGTCCGGCGTGACGAATTTCTTAACCGGATGATGCTTCTTCGACGGCTGCAGATACTGGCCGATGGTGAGGAAATCGACGCCTGCGGTACGCAGGTCGTCCATGAGCTGCAGCACCTCGTTGCGCTCCTCGCCGAGGCCCACCATGATGCCGGACTTGGTGAACATGGACGGGTCGATCTCCTTCACCCGCTGCAGCAGGCGGATCGAATGGAAGTAGCGTGCGCCCGGGCGCACCGTCAGGTATTTCGACGGCACCGTCTCGAGATTGTGGTTGAAGACGTCGGGTTTCGCCGCCACGACCTTCTCGAGCGCGCCTTCCTTACGGAGGAAATCCGGTGTCAGCACCTCGACCGTCGTGCCGGGTGAAAGCCGGCGGATCGCCTGGATCACCTCGACGAAATGCTGCGCGCCGCCATCGGCGAGGTCGTCGCGGTCGACGGAGGTGATGACGGCATGCGTCAGGCCCATCCTGGCAATGGCGTCGGCAACCTTTTCCGGCTCGCTCGGGTCGAGCGCGGTCGGAATGCCGGTGGCGACGTTGCAGAAGGCGCAGGCACGCGTGCAGATCTCGCCCATGACCATGAAGGTGGCGTGCTTCTTGTCCCAGCACTCGCCGATGTTGGGGCAGCCCGCCTCCTCGCAGACGGTCACCAGCCCATGCGACTTCACGATCTCGCGCGTCTCCTGGTAGCCGCGCGAGACCGGCGCGCGCACGCGAATCCAGTCGGGCTTGCGCAGCACCTCCTGATCGGGGCGATGCGCCTTCTCCGGATGGCGCGGACGGGGCCGGTTGCTGACTGTGTCGAGGATGGTGACCATGCTCTGCGCTCAAACAGCCCGGCGATTCACGCCGGGACGTCTCGTTGATATAGGCCGGATCGGCGCGGCAAAACAGGGCGGACGGCGCTTGCCTCTCATGCGTTCAACGCACGGCCGTAAGCGTCGAGCACGCTTTCCTTCATCGTCTCCGACAGCGTCGGGTGCGGGAAGATCGTGTGCATCAGCTCTTCCTCGGTGGTTTCCAGGTTCATCGCGACGACAAATCCCTGGATCAGCTCGGTGACTTCGGCGCCGACCAGATGCGCGCCGAGAAGCTGGCCCGTGTTCCGGTCGAAGATCGTCTTCACCAGGCCCTGGTCCTCGCCCAGCGCCACCGCCTTGCCGTTGGCGGCGAAGGGGAAACGGCCGACACGGATGTCGAGGCCTTTCTCCTTCGCCTTGGCTTCGGTGAGGCCGACGGAGGCGACCTGCGGGCTGCAATAGGTGCAGCCGGGCACCAGCGCCTTGTCGAGCGGGTGCGGGTGCAGGCCGGCGATTTTCTCGACGCAGACGACACCTTCGTGCTCGGCCTTATGAGCGAGCATGGGCGGGCCGGCGACGTCGCCGATGGCATAGAGGCCGGGCACGTTGGTGCGGCAATATTCGTCGATGACGATCGTGCCGCGATCGATCTTCACGCCGAGTGCCTCGAGGCCGAGATTCTCGACATTGCCCTGCACGCCGACGGCGGAGATCATGCGGTCGGCGGTGATCTTCTCGACCGTGCCGTCCTTCTTCTCGACATGCGCGGTGACCGAGTTCGCGCCCTTCTCGACCTTGGTGACCTTGGCCTCGAGCAGGAACTTCATGCCCTGCCTCTCAAAGCGTTTCTGCGCGAATTTCGAGATCTCGGCGTCTTCCACCGGCATGACCTGCGGCAGCAGTTCGACGACGGTCACATCGACGCCGAGCGTGCGGTAGAAACTGGCGAACTCGATGCCGATCGCGCCCGAGCCCATGACGATCAGCGATTTCGGCATTTCCGGCGGAACCATCGCCTCGAAATAGGTCCAGATCAGTTTTGCGTCCGGCTCGATGCCAGGCAGCACGCGCGGCCTGGCGCCGGTCGCGACGATGATGTGCTTGGCTTTGTAGGTCCCCTCGCCCTTGGTGTTCTTGGGCTGCGGCACCTGCGGCTGCATCGGCTTCTTCGCCGGCTTGGAAACGACGATTTCGTTGGGCTTCGTGAGTTTCGCCTCACCCCAGATGACGTCGACCTTGTTCTTTTTCATCAGAATGCCGACGCCGCCATTCATGCGCGCGGCGACGCCGCGCGAGCGCTCGACCACGGCCTTCAGGTCGGCCGTCACCTTGCCGGAAATGGAAAGGCCGTAGTCCTTGGCGTGCTCGGCATAGTGGAACACCTCGGCCGAGCGCAGCAGCGCCTTGGTCGGAATGCACCCCCAATTCGAGCAGATGCCGCCAAGATGCTCGCGCTCGACGATTGCCGTCTTGAAGCCGAGCTGAGCGGAGCGCACGGCTGTCACATAGCCGCCGGGCCCGGAGCCGATGATGATTACGTCATAGGTTTCAGCCATCGGGCGTCTCCGTCTCCGAACTGCCCTCCCCTTGTGGGGAGGGGTAGGGGTGGGGGTCGGGCCGCTGATTGCGGCGCGCCTTACTTGCGAAGGCAGCGAGCATTGTTGATGCAACGCCGACCATCACAGTCCCAGTAGCCGCGTTGCAATCGGCACCAGGGCCGTGCCGATGACGCGGGTATTCTCGGCATCGAGATGGATGCCGTCGAGCGGCGTCGTCTTCGCCACGCTGTTCGCGTCGAAGAACGTGCAGCCGGTGAGCTCAGCCAAGCGTCGATAGAATGGCGCGAGCTTCCGCGATTCCTCCACGCCGCCGGGAAACATGGCGGCGAAGTCGGGCTCGTTCGTCGGGCATATCGCCGGCGGAGCAACGATGACGATCTGCGGCGGCCTGCCGCCGAACGGATAGTCGTGACCGCGGATGATATCGATCAGCCGTTCCATGCCTTGTTTGGCGCCGATGGCGTGACCGCAGATGAACGGCTTCATGTCGTTGGCGCCGAGCATGATGATGACGAGGTCGAGCGGCGCGTGCGTCATCAGGATGCTTGGCAGGATACGCGCGCCGTTGCGGTCAGCGCCCGCGAGCCAGTCGTCGAAGGCGGTGGTGCGGCCGTTCAGGCCTTCGGCGATGACCTGCGCCTTGCCGGCGAGGCCGTGCTCCAGAGCGCTCGGCCAGCGGTCTTCATAGGCGTGCCGAGAAGGGCCGACGGCGTTGTATCCCCAGGTCAGGGAATCGCCGTAGCAGAGGATCGTTTTCATGCGCGGGCCCACGGATGTTCCCCTCCCCCTTGCGGGGAGGGGTTAGGGGTGGGGGTCGTCGCGGCGAGCGCGGCTTTGACGAAGTTCAGCACATCGTCTCGCTTCAACCTGACCTCTTCATTGCGAAAGCGGAGAACCCGAAACCGCTGCCCGGTCAGATACGTTTCGCGGGCCCTGTCTCGCGCGACTGCTTCGGGGCTGTCGTGAATCGGTCCATCAAGCTCAATGATCAGTCGATGGCCTATGCAGCAGAAATCCACGACATATGGCCCGATCGGCACCTGACGACGAAAGTGTGTGCCTGGCCCTGCAAAATCGCCGCGAAAATAGACCCACAGCGCCTTCTCCGCGTCGGTCAGCGTACGACGAAGCTTCCGCGCCCTGACCTTTGCGACGCCCGACGTTTCCGTCTTCGGAGCCTGCCTCCACGCCATGATCAATCCTTAGACGCCCAGCCCAGCTTCACCACCCCCACCCGGCCCTGCGGGCCACCCTCCCCGCAAGGGGGAGGGTTTCGCGCTGTCTTCATGCCAGCTTGCGCACGCCGAAGGCGACGAGCAGGAACAGGATGCCGTTGGAGACCAGTTCCACCCCGAGCAGGATGCCGAGCACGGTGGTGGCGGCCGACACGATATCGAACAGGATCAGGCCGGCGAGAACGATCGAAAGCAGCCCGGAAAAGAGCACCCACAGCCAGCCCGAAACCGGGCGGAGCGAGAAGGCATACATGATCTTCGTGGCGCCCATCACGATCAGCAGCACGGCAAGCAGCAGGGTGAGCGAGATCATGCCTTCCAGCGGATTGAAGGCGAGCGAGAGGCCGACGAGCAGGGCAAGCACGCCGAAGAGCAGCGACCAGATGAAGCCGCCCCAGCCGGTGACGCGGAAGGAATGGATGATCTGCATGACGCCCATCGCCACGAAAAACCATCCGGCAAGCAAGGTTGCGGCGAGCGTGGCGGCGAACGGATTGAGCAGCGCAAGCACGCCGCCTACGAGCGAAATAACGCCGAACAACGCCAGCCAAATCCACGAAGACCGAAGCTTTGCGCTGTGCTCTACTGTCGTTGCCATCGTCGTGTCCTCCGTTGGGAGCAATCCTTTTGCTCCCCTCCAAAGCAATGGGAAAGTCCCCGTCCGTTACATCAACTGTTTCCGTAACACAGATGGAGCGTCCGGGCGCTCGGCCCGGCGGAAAAATCCTAGACCAGCATCCCCATCGGGTTCTCGACATGCCGCTTGAAGGCGGATGCCAGCTCGGCGCCGACCGCGCCGTCGATGACGCGGTGGTCGAAGGCGAACGTGGCGGTCATGATCGTGGCGATCCTGACCTCGCCGTTGAGGACGACCGGCTTCTCCAGGCCGGCGCCGATCGACACGATCGAAGCGTGCGGCGGGTTGATGATCGAGGTGAAATTCGTCACCCCGAACATGCCGAGATTGGAAACCGCGGTAGTGCCACCCTGATATTCATCCGGCTTCAGCTTCCGGTCGCGGGCGCGCCTGGCGAGATCCTTCACTTCCTCGGAGATGACGGACAGCGTCTTGGTCTCGGCCTTGCGCACGATCGGCGTGATCAGGCCGTCCGGAATGGCCACCGCCACGCCGACATCGGCGTGCTTGTGCAGGGCGCGCGCCGTCGACGTCCACGAGGCGTTCGCCATCGGTACGTCGCGCAGCGCGAGCGCCATCGCCTTGATCAGAAAATCGTTGACCGACAGCTTGTAGACGGGCGCGTCGCCCTTGTCGGTCTTCTTCGTCGGCGCGGATCGGTTGATCTCCTCGCGCAGCTTGAGCAGGGCGTCGATCGTGCAGTCCATCGACAGGAAATAGGCCGGGATCGTCTGGTGCGATTCGGTCAGGCGCGAGGCGATGGTCTTGCGCATGCCGTCATGCGGCTTGAGCTCGTATGAGCCCGGCTCGAACAGCTTCAGCACGATTTCGTCCGACATCGCCTTGGCAGCGGCGGCAGGAGCAGCAGCGGGCGCGGTGGCAGGCCCCGCAGCCGGCTTGGCGGCCGGCGCGGACCTGGCGCCGCCGCCGGCAATGGCTGCCTCGACATCGGCCCTGACGATGCGGCCATGCGGGCCGGAACCGTTGATTGCCGCAACGTCGATGCCAGCATCCTTGGCGATGCGGCGGGCGAGCGGCGAGGCAAAAGTCCGGTCGCTGCCGTTCGACTTGGCGGGAACCTCCGAGGGCGGTGCCGCCGTCGGGCGAGCCTCGGTGCTTTCCACACCCTTGCGCGTTTCCGCCGGCTTGGCTTCGGCCTTCGCCGGCTCCGCCTTGGCGGGAGCCGCAGCCTGGGCAGGCGCTGCGCCGCCCTTGGCGGCGGATGCATCCTCGCCTTCGGCTGCCAGTACGGCGATCAGCGCATTCACTTTCACACCTTCGGTGCCGGCAGGCACGACGATCTTCGCGACAGTCCCCTCATCCACCGCCTCGACCTCCATGGTCGCCTTGTCGGTCTCGATCTCGGCGATCACGTCGCCGGGCGAAACATGGTCGCCCTCCTTGACCATCCATTTGGCAAGGTTGCCTTCCTCCATGGTCGGGGACAGGGCCGGCATGGTGATGTTGATCGGCATCGTCATCTGTCTCCGGCGTACAGGGCCTGGGGATTCTCGTGGAAACCGAGCGGCTTGTCCAAGGGCCAAAGGTCGGCAAGCGAGAAGGAAATCGCATCGAAAGGCGGGGCTCGGACCTCGTCATCGGAGTTCCAGTCTCCGATCTTGGTCCAGTGGCCGTCACGAAGTTCGAAGACTTCAAGGATCTGCAGGCGCGGGTCGATCAGCCAAATATGCGGGATACCCGCTTCGCCATAAATGCGCATCTTCAACGTCCTGTCCCGCTTCTCGGTAGAGCCAGACAGAACTTCGCAAACCCAATCCGGAACTGTCGTGAAATAGTTCTTTTTCGGAAGGGCCGGGAGCCGTTCGCGCCGCCATCCCGCCAGGTCCGGAACCAGCAGGTCACCACCGAACTTGACTTCAGGCTCCACGATGAAGAACCAACCGCCGGGGCCGCCACGTCCCTTTTGGAATGGCCCGGCCAACTCGTTGGCGAGCGATGTAGCTGATGCCCCGTGCCTCGGCGACGGCCTCGGATGTGTCATCAGTTCGCCGCCGATTATCTCGGCAACGAGGTGTTCCGGCACAGCCTTCACATCGGCGTAGGTCGCCGGCCGTTTCGGGGTGTTGGCGGGTGCATTCATCGAGGTTGCCTCGCGAAAGAAAACCTCAGCTACGATAGCATACCGCTTTCACCGCCTCGACGATCTCCTTCACGCTCGGCAGCGCCAGCTTTTCGAGGTTTGCCGCATAAGGCATCGGCACGTCCTTGCCGGCGACCGTGATGACCGGGGCGTCGAGATAGTCGAAGGCGCGCTGCGAGACCTGCGATGCGATGTGATCGCCGACCGAGGATTGCGGGAAACCTTCCTCGATCGTGACCATGCGGTTGGTTTTCTTCACCGAGGCGATAACCGTGTCGAGATCGAGCGGACGGATGGTGCGCAAATCAATGATCTCGGCATCGATGCCGATCGCCGCAAGCTCGGCTTCCGCCTTCACGGCATAGGTCATGCCGATGCCGAAGGAGACGAGCGTCACGTCCTTGCCTTTTTTGTGCAGGCGCGCCTTGCCGATCGGCAGCACGAAATCGTCGAGCTTCGGCACGTCGAAGTGCTGGCCGTACAGGATCTCGTTCTCGAGGAAGATCACCGGGTTCGGATCGCGGATCGCGGCCTTGAGCAGGCCTTTCGCGTCGGCAGCCGTATACGGCATCACCACCTTGAGGCCGGGGATGTGGCCGTACCAGGCGGCGTAATCCTGGCTGTGCTGGGCGGCGACGCGGGCGGCGGCGCCGTTCGGCCCGCGGAAAACGATCGGCGCACCCATCTGGCCGCCGGACATGTACAGCGTCTTTGCCGCCGAATTGATGATCTGGTCGATCGCCTGCATGGCGAAGTTGAAGGTCATGAACTCGACGATCGGCTTCAGCCCGGCCATCGCAGCGCCAACGCCGACGCCGGCAAAACCGTGCTCGGTGATCGGCGTGTCGACCACACGGCGCGCTCCGAATTCCTCGAGCAGCCCTTGCGTGATCTTGTAGGCGCCCTGGTACTCGGCGACCTCCTCGCCCATGACAAAGACGTCCGGGTCGCGGCGCATCTCTTCGGCCATCGCGTCGCGCAGCGCCTCGCGCACGGTGATCTTCACCATCTCCGTGCCGGCCGGAATATCGGGGTCGGCAAGCAATTGCGCCTTGGGCGCCGCGGGTGTGGACGCCGCCTCCTTCGGAGCCGGCTCCTCTTTCGCCTCGCGCGCCTTCCCACCGGCATCGCCGGATGCCTGCGCCGGCTCGCCGGCCTTTGCTTCCGCAGGCTGCGCGGCGGCGTTGCCGTTGGATTTCGGCTTGGCCGCAGCACCGGCCTCCTCGCCGTCCTGCAGCAGCACCGCGATCGGCGTGTTCACCTTCACGCCCTCGGTGCCGGCCGGCACGAGGATCTTGCCGAGGCGGCCTTCATCGACCGCTTCAACTTCCATCGTCGCCTTGTCGGTTTCGATCTCTGCGATCACGTCGCCGGGGGCGACGGCATCGCCCTCGTTCTTCAGCCATTTGGAAAGATTGCCCTCTTCCATCGTGGGCGAGAGCGCGGGCATCAGTATGTCGATCGGCATGGTCGCGCTCCCCTCAGTGCACGATGTCGGTCCAGAGCTCGGATACGTCCGGCTCGGGATCGGACTGCGCGAACTCGGCGGCGTCGGCGACGATGTCGCGAATCTCCTTCTCGATCGCCTTGAACTGGTCCTCGGTCGCCCATTTGTTGTCGAGGATGCGCGCCTTCACCTGCTCGATCGGGTCGCGCTCGGAGCGCATCTTCTGCACTTCGTCCTTGGTGCGGTACTTCGCCGGGTCGGACATGGAGTGGCCGCGATAGCGGTAGGTCTGCATCTCGAGGATGATCGGCCCCTCGCCCGAGCGGCACCATTCGGCGGCCAGCTCGGCGGCGGATTTCACGGCGCGGACATCCATGCCGTCGACCTGCAGGCCGGGAATCTTGAAGGAAAGGCCGCGGTGCGAGAAGTCGACCTCGGCGGACGCCCGGTGCACGGAGGTGCCCATGGCGTAGCGGTTGTTCTCGATGACGTAGATGACCGGCAGCTTCCACAGCGCCGCCATGTTGAAGCTTTCGTAGACCTGGCCCTGGTTGGCCGCGCCGTCGCCGAAGTAAGCGACCGAGATGTTCTTGTTGCCGCGATAGCGGTTGGCGAAGGCAAGCCCGGTGCCGAGCGAAACCTGCGCGCCGACGATGCCGTGGCCGCCGTAGAAATTCTTCTCCTTGGAAAACATGTGCATGGAGCCGCCCTTGCCCTTGGAGTAGCCCCCGCGACGCCCGGTCAGTTCCGCCATCACGCCGCGCGGGCTCATGCCGCAGGCAAGCATGTGGCCATGGTCGCGATAGCCGGTGATGACCTGGTCGCCTTCGGTCAGCGCCATCTGCATGCCGGTCACGACCGCTTCCTGGCCGATGTAGAGGTGGCAGAAACCGCCGATGAAACCCATGCCGTAGAGCTGGCCGGCGCGTTCCTCGAAACGGCGGATCAAAAGCATGTCGCGATAGGCGACCAGCTCCTGCTCCTTGGTCAGCTTCGCCGGCTGCGGCGTGAGCAGACTGATCTTGGCATCTGGCTTGGGTTTAGCGGGCGCTTTTTTGGCGGCAGTCGCCATCCACTCACTCCCTGGCTGTCTCTTGGCGGACAAATGTTCGGGCAGGACGCCCTTATTGTTGTTTTGAAACTGCTAACACAGGACCGCGGTTGCCTGCCACGCGGAAAAATGCATGGCTGACATGCGCGGAAAGCCCCGCGAAAGCCTCTGAATTCGAAGGAAAAGCGCAGCCTCAGCGGTCGCGGATGATGGTCACTTCATCGGCGCGCGACAGGTTCAGCGCACGGCGCGCCTGCTCGTCGAGCATGTCCTTGTCGAGCGTGCCGTCATGCAGCAGCTGCACGCGTCGCTCGGTCTCGATGCGGCGTGCCCTGACCTCATCGAGCTGCCGGGTCAGCTCGACTGCCCGGGCCTCGTATTCATATTTGGCATAGATGCCGTATTCGCCATGATAGGCATGGAAGCCGAAATAGCCGAGCACGACAGTGGCCATGGCAGGCATGATCAGCCGGCCGGTGTTGCGCTTCTTGTACTGGCGAGTCCACATCGCGCGAGCATGGCCCGCGCATGCTTAAGGGGCGGTTACCGGGGCGCCTTGCATGGAAGGGCGCCAACCACTATCTTAGCCAGACTTGGCTAGGAGATGACCATGACCGTGGTCAACATGCTGGACGCAAAGACGCAGCTTTCCAAGCTCGTCGAGGCCGTGGAAAGCGGTGCGGAGCAGGAGATCATCATTGCCCGCAACGGCAAGCCGGCGGCTCGCCTGGTGCCGGTCGATCAGAAGCCGAAAATTCGGCTGGGTCTCAACAAAGGCAAGTACCCTTCGATGTCACTCGAAGAGTTCAACGCACTCGACGAGCAGATCGCAAAGCTCTTCAACGACGGGCCTATCTTCCCGAAAGCTAAATGAGTCTGCTGCTCGACACGCACGTGCTCATCTGGGCGATGAACGATCCGGAGAGAATTCCGGCCCGGATACGCAAGATCATCGAAGCGGCGGCGGGCGAGGCTTTCGTCTCGCATGTAAGCCTGTGGGAGATCGCGACGAAGTACCCACTCGGTCGCAAGACAACACCTCCGCAGTCCGCTCGGGAAACCGCCGAGGATGCCGCGACGGCCGGCTTTCGATTCCTGCCGCTGCAGCTCGACCATATTCTTGCGTTCGAGCGGATACCGCTGCTTCACGGAGACCCTACGGACAGGCTGCTTGTCGCCCAAGCGCTGACGGAAAGCCTGAGTCTAGTGACGCACGACGAAAGGCTCGTCGCCTACAGCGATACGGTCATCAGCTGGTGAGTTCCCACCAGCGGTAGCCCGCGGGCGGGCCGGGTTGCGATCCGAGAAGCTCGAAAGCAGGCGGACATCTTCTAAAAAAGCGTCTGCGCTGCCCGGGAAAGATCCCAGCCGGCGCCGAGCTCGTTGCGGCAGCTGAGCCCGCTCTCCTCGGACCTGCAAATGAAGCCGTCCTGCTCCCAGCTGCTTCCGTAGTTCAGCACTGGCAGGTTCGGATCGGACACCGCGTCGCCGTGGCAGATTCGCTCGGCGTGACGGGAATCGGGCGCCATCGCGAAGGCATTGCCCCAGTCGAGCTCGCAATCGGCGGGAGCTTCCGGCGTCGTGTTGCTGGTCTCGATGATGTCGCAGCGCAGGGATGCCGCGCCATCGCCCGCGAAATACATACAGTGGATGTTGCCGCTCGGGGCCTGGAAGCCGGCACTCTCGGCAGCAGCCGGAGCAATCGGCATGCCCGCCGTGGCAGCCAAGAGCGCCAGGCCGCAGCGGAAGCCAAACCGCCTCATGCGCTCAGCCCTTGACCACGCTCCGGCCGGCATATTTCGCCTGCTTGCCGAGCTCCTCCTCGATGCGGATGAGCTGGTTGTACTTGGCGGTGCGGTCGGAGCGGGCGAGCGAGCCGGTCTTGATCTGCCCGCAATTGGTGGCGACGGCGAGGTCGGCGATGGTGGAATCCTCCGTCTCGCCCGAGCGATGCGACATGACCGCGGTGTAATGCGCCTTGTGCGCGGTCTCGACGGCGTCCAGCGTCTCCGACAGCGAGCCGATCTGGTTGACCTTGACGAGGATCGAGTTGGCGACGCCCATCTTGATGCCGTCGCGCAGGCGTGCGGAATTGGTGACGAACAAATCGTCACCGACGAGTTGCACCTTCTCGCCGATCAGATCGGTGATGATCTTCCAGCCGTCCCAATCGTCTTCGGCAAGACCGTCCTCGATCGAGATGATCGGGTAGTCGCCGGCAAGCTTTGCCAGATATTTGGCCTGCGCCTTGGGGTCGCGCGTCTTACGCTCGCCCTCATAGACGTACTTGCCGTCCTTGAAGAACTCGGTGGCGGCGCAGTCGAGCGCCAGTGCGACCTCCTCGCCCGGCTTGAAGCCGGCCTTCTCGATCGACTGCATGACGAAGTCGAGTGCGGCTTCCGCGCTCTTCAGGTTCGGCGCGAAACCGCCTTCGTCGCCGACATTGGTGTTGTGGCCTGCTTCCTTGAGGCGCTTCTTCAGCGTGTGGAAGACTTCCGAGCCCCAGCGCACGCCGTCGCGCAAGGTCGGCGCGCCGATCGGCATGATCATGAATTCCTGGAAATCGATCGGATTGTCGGCATGCGCGCCGCCATTGATGATGTTCATCATCGGCACCGGCAACAGCCGGGCATTGGCGCCGCCGACATAGCGGTAGAGCGGCAGGCCGGCGGCTTCGGCCGCAGCCTTGGCGACGGCGAGCGAGACGCCGAGGATGGCGTTGGCGCCGAGCCGGCTCTTGTTGGCCGTGCCGTCCAGCTCGATCATGGTCTGGTCGATGTGGATCTGGTTCTCGGCCTCCATGCCGCCGATCGCCTCGAACAGCTCGCCGTTCACCGCCTCGACCGCCTTCTCGACGCCCTTGCCGAGATAGCGCGGACCGCCGTCGCGCAGTTCGACCGCTTCGTGCGCGCCGGTCGAGGCGCCGGAGGGAACTGCGGCGCGGCCCATCGAGCCGTCCTCGAGCACCACGTCGACCTCGACGGTAGGGTTGCCGCGGCTGTCAAGGATTTCACGGCCGACGATGTCGACGATGGCGGTCATGGCAATGCCTCTCGGAGCTTGGGAAACCGCGCCCGTCATAGCCAAAGGCGGCCAAAAGGCAATGACAGCCGGATGGATTTTCTTGCGTGGCGTCAGCGCCCTTCGAGCAAATCCAGGCCGGAGCGAAAGCGCTCTCAGGCGGCGGGCTTCACCGTCGCCTTGAACTTCGACATCAAATAGGGACCGGAAAGCACCGGGGCGTAGCGCGGCGTTTCGCCGGGCTTCAGGCAGGACGGCAGGCAGGCGATCTCGGCCGACCAGTTGGGCTGGTGGAAGAAGGCGAAGGACTGGCGGCGGGTCGAGCCGGTGGTATCGGGCGACGGGTTGACGACGCGGTGCAACGTCGAAACCCAGCGGTCGTTCGTCCAGAGCGCCATCAGGTCGCCGATGTTGATGATGAAGGCGCCTTCGACCGGCGGCACCGAACGCCAGCTTCCATCAGGCGCGAGGATCTCGAGTCCGCCCGAAGCCGCCTGGGGCAGGAGAATGGTGAGCGAGCCGTAGTCGGTGTGCGCGCCGGCCCGCAGCTGACCGGGCTTCGGCGGAACGGTCGGATGCGGATAGTTGAGCGCCCTGAGCGCGGAGATCGGGCGATCGATGAAGGCGTCGAAATGATCTTCGGGAAGTTTGAGCGCCACGGCCAGGACACGCATGATGCGCGCCGCGAGATCTTCCATTGCAGCGTAATACGCAGTCCAGGCCGCCTTGAAGCCGGCCGGCTCGGACGGCCAGATCGTTTCCGCGTAGCAGAAGGCGAGCGCTTCCGGGTCGGCGAGGCCGGGCGGAACGGCGAGCGGGCCGCCATTGAAGCTCTCCTTCAGATCCGGTGGCGTGTCGGCGCCCTTCGACTTGGCGAGCGCCTCGGTGCCAGTGCCGAGATAGCCGTACGGATAACCCGGAAAGGGCGCGCGCACGACATCCTTTTCGGCCTGCGGGAGATCGAAGAAGCTTTTCGCGGCATTCCAGGCCGCGTCGATCTTCTCTTTTGGAATGGAGTGGCCGCTGACCGCCAGGAAACCGGTCTCGCGACAGATCGTGTCGACCTCCCCGCCTAGCCGGGCACGTTCGTTCGCCGAAGCCCGCTCGAAGCGGGAGAGATCGAAGACGGGAAAGGGAGCGGACATCTGGGACCCGGATTTTGCAGTTGCCGAAAGCATAACCGAGGCCGAGCGTTTTTTGAAATGAGCCGCACAGCCGGGCGGAAGCGAAAATAGCTGCGGCGGCGGGGAACCTCGCGGCTGCCGTTTGCGTTCAAGCGCTCGGAGGGAGTCTGCTATGCGGTGGAGCGCTCTTCTCGGTCTCTTGCTTGTCTGTGCAGCGTTCCTGACATCCTCCGCCGACGAGCCTGCCGATCAGCCGCTCGTCGGAATGCCCATTCTCGACATCGACTACGACGAATAGAGAACGGCCCGGCGCTGGTCGCCGGGCCGTCCGGACTCTGACGCTCCGCCGGTCAATACCAGTAAGGCTCGACCTGGTAATATTTGTAGGAAGCCTCGCGTGCGCTGCTGCCGTCATTGCCCGTCAGCTCTTTGATCGAATAGGCCGGCGCGGTCTTCAGCTGATCCTTGTCGAAAGGCACGACATAGCCGCCCCGCGCTTCCTGGTAATCGAGCAGCGACCAGGGGACGGCATGGAACTTCTCACCGATGCCAAGGAAGCCGCCAAAACCGATCACGGCGAACATGATGCCGTTCGACAGCTTGTCGAGCATCACGTCTTCGACCGTGCCGATGTGCTCGCCTTGGGTGTTGTAGACGGCCGTTCCGATGACCTTGGAGGCAGGGATCGCAGCGGTATGGCCCGATTGCGTGTTCATGAGAAACTCCTCTTGTTGCCGTGGCGTATAAGAAACAACGGGGAGCATCCGGCGAGGTTCCAGGGCAGCGGCGCGACCCGTTGTTGCGCCGATCCTCAGCGAGGCTCGTCGGCAATCGTGGGGGGTGAAGATGGCAAGCAACGTCTTCCGTTTCGACGAGGCATGGGAGATTCCGGGTTTCTCGCCAGCGGAAGTCTGGGCGGTCCTGTCCGACGCCGAGCTGCTGCCGGTCTGGTGGGGCGACGTCTACAAGGAGGTCGTGCCGCTCGATGCCGCGCGCAAGCGGCAGATCGGGTCGAAGGCCAGGGCGCGGGCGCGCGGCGCCCTGCCCTATGAATTAAACTTTGTGGTCGAGGCGGTCGAGCTCGAGCCGGCAAAGACGGTCGGCGTCCGCACCCATGGCGATTTCGACGGCCTGTGGCGCGCCGAGCTCGCGCCGAAGGGCGACGGAACGCATGTGACGCTGACCTGGGTCGTGACGGTCGAGCGGCCGATCCTGAAGCTGCTGTCGCCGCTGCTGCGACCGGCCTTTGCGTGGAATCACCGCTGGACGACGCCACGCGGCGAAGCCGGGCTCCGGCGCTACCTTTCGCAACAACGTGCCGCCCGGGCGGCACGCAACTGAAACAGAGACCACCTAAGGGCTGCTCCCCGGGCTCGGGGCGTGCCGCTCTGGTTCGGGGCGGACTGCGGCGTTTTCACGATTCGTAGAATCGTTAGAACCGGTTTCCACCCTTCCTGGATTTTGCTTCAGGTCCTTAGAGAGTTGCAGATGACGATCTCGACAAGTTTCGAAAGCCGCCATTCGACCCGCCTGATCAACCCCGACACGGCCGAGCTCGCGCTGAGGCGCGTCGCCACGGCGGCACTGCTGGCGATCCTCCTGGGCTTCCTCATGCAGGCGCTGATCCTCGGCGCCAAGCTGATGACCGGCGGCAGCCTGCCGGGCCTCGCGCTGTTCCTCGACATCGCGCAGGGCGTGACGTGGTCATTCCTTGTCTGCGCCGGCGTCAGCGTCGCGACCGCGCTGACGCAAGGCCGTGTGATCCTTGCGGCCTGTCTCGCTGCGCTTTTCGCCCCCATCGCGCTGGCGCTGGCCAAGTCGGCGCAGAAGGTCATGGCGCATCTGATCGGCGCGGTGAGCGAGCCGGGGGTGCTGTCCTTGACCACGATCGGCATCTTCCGCGCCGTCGAATACGGCATACTCGGACTGGTGCTGGCCGTCCTGGTGCAGCGTAAGGAAGCGCGGGCCTGGCCGTATCTCGGCACCGGCGCCGCGGTCGGCCTGCTGGTTGGCGGCAGCTTCGTCGGGCTCAGCCTGCACGCCGCAGCCGCTGCCGGGGCAGAGCCGGCCACGTCGCAGATTGCGGCCATGATCGTCAACGAGGTGTTCTTTCCGATCGGCTGCGCGCTGGTGATCTTCATCAGCCAGTGGGTCGGCCGCAGCCTGAAGGTCGTGCTGCAGACCGCCTGAGCCTACTACAGCATGTCTCCCGAAAGTGTCCGCGGTTTCGGGATAAAGACATGCGCAAAATCAAGACCTGAAGCATGTCGCGTGAATCCCAGTTCACGCGACGTGCTTTAGACCAGCCGGTTCTGCTCGACCGCCGCGGCGATGAAGCTCGCGAAGAGCGGGTGCGGCTCGAACGGCCGGCTCTTCAATTCCGGATGGTATTGCACGCCGATGAACCAGGGGTGGTCGGGATATTCGACCGTCTCAGGCAGCACGCCGTCGGGCGACATGCCGGCAAAGACGAGGCCGCAGGTCTCGAGCCGCTGCTTGTAGTCGATGTTCACCTCGTAGCGGTGGCGGTGGCGTTCTGAAATACGCGTGTTGCCGTAGATCCCGGCGATGCGCGAGCCGGGCGCCAGATGCGCTTCATAGGCGCCGAGCCGCATCGTGCCGCCGAGATCGCCTGCGGCCTGGCGTTTTTCCAGCATGTTGCCCTTCAGCCACTCGGTCATCAGGCCCACCACCGGCTCTGGCGTCGGGCCGAACTCCGTGGACGATGCCTTCTCGACGCCGGCCAGCGAGCGCGCCGCCTCGATGCAGGCCATCTGCATGCCGAAGCAGATGCCGAAATAGGGCACCTTGCGCTCGCGTGCGAACTTTGCGGCGCGGATCTTGCCCTCGGAGCCGCGTTCGCCGAAGCCGCCCGGCACCAGGATGCCATGCACCTTCTCAAGCCAGGGCGCCGGGTCTTCCTTCTCGAAAATCTCGCTCTCGATCCAGTCGAGCTTGACGCGCACCCGGTTGGCCATGCCGCCATGCGCGAGCGCTTCGTTGAGCGATTTGTAGGCGTCCTTCAGGCCCGTGTATTTGCCGACGACGGCGATCGTCACCTCGCCTTCCGGATTGTGGATGCGGCTCGTCACCTCCTGCCAGCGTTCCATGCGCGGCTTGGGCGCAGGGTCGATGCCGAAGGCGGCCAGCACCTCTCCGTCCAGGCCCTCCTTGTGGTAGGCCATCGGCACGTCATAGATGTGCGCGACGTCGAGCGCCTGGATAACTGCGGACTCCCGCACATTGCAGAAGAGCGAAAGCTTTCGCCGCTCGTCCTTGGGGATCTGGCGGTCGGCCCGCACCAGCAAGATGTGCGGCTGGATGCCGATCTCGCGCAGTTCCTTGACGGAATGCTGCGTCGGCTTGGTCTTCAGCTCGCCGGCCGAGGGGATGTAAGGCATCAGCGTGAGGTGGACGTAGACCGCGGCGTTGCGGGGCAGGTCGTTGCCAAGCTGGCGGATCGCCTCGAGGAACGGCATCGCCTCGATGTCGCCGACGGTGCCGCCGATCTCGCACAGCACGAAATCGTACTCCTCATTGCCGTCGAGGATAAAGGATTTGATCTCGTCGGTGACGTGCGGGATCACCTGCACGGTGGCGCCGAGATAATCGCCGCGACGCTCGCGCTCGATGATGTTCTTGTAGATGCGGCCGGTGGTGATGTTGTCGCTCTGGTTGGCCGAGCGGCCGGTGAAGCGCTCGTAATGGCCAAGGTCGAGGTCGGTCTCGGCGCCGTCGTCGGTGACGAACACCTCGCCGTGCTGATAGGGCGACATCGTGCCCGGGTCTACATTGAGATAGGGGTCCAGCTTGCGAATGCGCACGCGGTATCCGCGCGCCTGCAGAAGCGCGCCGAGCGCCGCTGCCGCTATGCCTTTTCCAAGTGAGGAAACCACGCCGCCGGTAATGAATACATATCGCGCCATGGGAGTCGGTGCTTAACGCGCGCCTTCTGATTCCGCCAGAGAAAAAGAGGGGAGTAGGGGAATAAGGGAGTGCGACGTTGCGGCAGTGCGCAAACCACCTAGTCCCCTTTCCCACGCTCCATACTCTCTTTGGTCGTTGCCAAGAAAAAAGGCCGGTATCGACCGGCCCTTTTCTTGCTATCTGGAGCTAATGGCGTTTAAAGAACAATTACTTCCGTTCCGACCTTCACGCGACCATAGAGCTCGATGACGTGCTCGTTGATCATGCGGAAACAGCCATTCGAGCCGGCGGTGCCGATCGACTGCGGCTGGTTGGTGCCGTGGATGCGGACATGCGTGTCCTTCTTGCCCTGGTAGAGATAGATGGCGCGCGCGCCGAGCGGATTTTCAGGCCCGCCGTCCATGCCTTCGGGATAGATGCCGTATTTTGCCGGGTCGCGCTTCTGCATCTCGACAGTCGGATACCAGCGCGGCCACTCCTGCTTGTCGCCGACGGTGGCCTTGCCCTTGAACTCCAAGCCTTCCTTGCCGACAGCGATGGCGTAGCGGCGGGCGGTGGAGGAGGATTCGACGAGGTAGAGGAAGCGCGCGCCGGTATCGATGACGATCTGGCCGCGTGAATAGCCGCTGAACTCGACGCGCTGCGGCTCGAACTCCGACTTCACCTTGAACTGCTTCTTGCGCTCCTTGAGCGTCAGGACCGCATCGAGCGCCTTCGTTTCCTCGAGCACCTTCGGCTTGGCGCCGAACACGGACGAGAAGAAGTCGGTGGGCACGTTGCCGTCGCTGCGCAACTCGCCGGTGTTGTTGTTGGCCTTGGCGGCAACAGCCGTGATTGCAGCTTCCTCGGCCCGCGCCTTTTCCTCGGCGAGCTTGGCCAGACGCGCTTTCTCTGCCTTGGCGGCGGCTGCCTTCGCGGCCTTTTCCTTTGCCGCGGCGGTAGCTGCGGCCTTCGCCTCAGCGGCTTTCTCGGCCTTTTCCTTTGCTGCGGCAGCAGCGGCAGCCTTCGCCTGAGCCGCCTTCTCGGCTTTTTCCTTTGCCGCTTCCTTGGCCGCGGCAGCCTTCGCCGCCTTGGCGGCGGCCGCCTTTTCGGCCTTGGTCAGCGGCTTCTCCGGTTCGGCCGGCTTGAAAAGGGAACCAAACAGCCCGCCCGATTTCTTCGGCTCCGGCTCTTCAGCCTTCTTGGCGACCTTGCTCTTGGTCGTTTTCTTGGCTGTCTTCTTGACCGGCTTCTTGGGAGCCGGGTTGTCGGCCACCGACGCCGTCTTCACCGGCGACGTGGTCTGCGCGAGCGCGAGCGGAGCCGAAAAGGCCATCGCCGCGCCAATGAACATCATGGCAAGAGTTTTGGAAAGCATGTCTTCGTTACCTGGCACTGATCCACGCGGTAAGGCGCGGACTACCGATCCGAAGCCATGCCCGCCGCGCCCGTTTTATAATTGAAGCGAAGATTGCGTCTCAAGATAGGCAAGCTCTGCGCCGGCTTCACAAGCCTGCGAGATCGCAGCTTTCGGCCGGAGTGTTGCAGCGCGACAACATAGGGTTGCACGGCAAGTCGCCGGGAAGCCGCCTGCGGCATGCCGCAACGGCAATTTTGCGCGCCGCCGCGTGAGAATCAGGTGGTTTACTGCGCGTCCGGCACGCCCGACTGGGTGGGCGGCGTTTCTGCCGGCGGCGTTGCGCCAGCCGGCGGGGTGGTCGTGCCGCCGTCGGTCGGCGGCGTGGCTTCGCTGGTCGCCGGGGGTGTCTCGGCTGGAGCCGGCTCGTTCCCGCCCAGTTGATCGAGCACGCCGCCGCCATCTTCCTGTGCGGGCGGGGTGTCGAGAATGTCGAGCGGGTTGCCGCTGTAGCGCGCGAGCAGCGAAAGCCCGAGCGAGGTGACGAAGAAGGCTGCGGCCAGAATGGCGGTGGTGCGGGTGAGCGCATTGGCCGCACCGCGCGCGGTCATGAAGCCGGACCCGCCGCCGATGCCCAGGCCCCCACCCTCGGAACGCTGCAGCAGGACGACGCCCACCAGGGCGACGACGACCATCAGATGAATGACGATGAGAATTGTCTGCATGTCCGGCTTAACTTCCTTGGGAGGGCTCCGGCCCTCCGATCGGAGGCGCGTCCTACACGGGTTTCATGGCATTTCCAAGCCCGCACGCCGGAATATGGGTGCTGTGGGCAGCGCCGCAAGAGCCGGCTTCTGGCCACATCGCGCCTCAAGGCACCTCCCCCGGCACGCCTCCCGGTCTTGATCTTGCGCCGGTCTTTGTCCCGAAACCGCCGCGCGGGAGACTAGCCGATCTTGAGGTAGGTCTCGGCGATGGCAAGGAAATCGGCAGCCTTCAGGCTGGCGCCGCCGACAAGCGCACCGTCGACATTCTTGACCGCCAGAAGCTCCTGGGAATTGGCGGGCTTTACCGAGCCGCCATAGAGAATGCGCATCCTGGCGGCTTCGGCCTTGCCGATCCTCTTTCCCAGCTCGCTGCGGATATGCGCATGCGCTTGCGCGACGTCGGCCGTTGTCGGCGTCAGGCCGGTGCCGATCGCCCACACCGGCTCGTAGGCAATCACCGCGGTGGCATGCGTGGCGTTGGCAGGCACCGAGCCGGCGACCTGGGTTGATAGAATTTCAAGCGTGGCGCCGATGCGGCGCTGACTTTCGGTCTCGCCGATGCAGATGACGGCGGTGAGCCCGGCGCGCCAGGCGGCTTCGGCCTTGGCATGCACGACCGCGTCGCTCTCCTTGTGGTCGACGCGACGCTCGGAATGGCCGACGATGACATGCGTGGCTCCGGCGTCCTTCAGCATCTCCGCCGAGATGTCGCCGGTGTGGGCGCCTGACGGCTGGGCGTGGCAATCCTGCCCCCCGACCTTGACCGGCGTCGAGGCAAGAATGTCGTGCGCCCGCTGCAGCAAGGTCGCCGGAACGCAGATCACCGCGTCGGTCTCGGCGTTGAGCATGCCCATGAAGCCACGGCCGATCGCCAGCAGCTCGGGCAAGGCGGCGGCAAGGCCGTTCATCTTCCAATTGCCGGCGACAAGCGGCCGAATACCGGGCGTCATGCAGTCCCCTTCCTGGCGCTGGCGCATGCCTGCCCGAAAGCGCGCTGCGGCTCCGGAAAGACATGCGCAAATGCGGCGGGGTATCCCCGCCGCTGTCAACAACCTGCGGCAGGTCGCGTTACTTCCCACCCGCCCCACCTGCCGCAGAGCGCCGTTTCCCTACCAAAATCAGGCCACAAAGCAATCGACACTCGCCCGGAAGGGGGCTATGTGCCATCGATCACAAGCGGCGCCAGACCGCGAAAACGGAAGTCTACATGCTCGAATCATTGCGAAAGGCGGCCGGCACCTGGGTCGCAAAAATCCTGCTGCTGCTCCTGGTGGGCAGCTTCGCCGTCTGGGGCATTTCCGGCCAGGTCGGCAGCGGCTTCGGCGCCAACACCGTGCTGACTGCCGGCGGGACGACGGTGTCGATCAAGGACTACCGCCTCGCCTATGATCGCCAGATCGCCATCCTGTCGCAGCAATTCGGCCAGCGCATCACGCGCGAGATGGCGATCGCGCTCGGCGTCGAGGAACAGGTGCTCGGCCAGCTGGTCAACGGCGCCGTGCTCGACGAGCAGGCGCGCCTGCTCGGGCTTGGCCATTCGAAGGAACGGCTCGCCGAGCTCGCCCGTACCGACCCGGCCTTTGCCGGGCCGGACGGAAAGTTCGACCGGCAGCGCTTCGAGTTCACGCTGCAGCAGGTCGGCATGACGCCTGAGGACTATCTGCGCAACCGCCAGCAGGAGGCGATCCGCCAGCAGATCGTCGAAGCGGTGTCGGACGGCATGCGCGCGCCCGACGCGCTGCTCACCGCCGCGGCGCTCTACCGCGGCGAGGACCGCACGGTGGAGTATGTGGCGCTGCCCAACGCGCTGGTCGAGCCGGTCGACGATCCTGCCGCCGAGGTGCTTTCCACCTGGTTTGCGGAAAACAAGAACACCTACGCCGCGCCGGAGTATCGCAAGGTCGCCTATGTCCGCCTCGAGGCGCAGGACATTTCCGACCCGAGCGCGATCGGCGACGACCAGGTGAAAGAGGACTACGAGAAGAACATCGCGCGCTACACCACGCCCGAAATGCGCACGATCGAGCAGATCGTGTTCAGGACGCCGGAAGCGGCCAAGGCCGCCCATGACAGCATTCGCTCCGGCACGACCTTCGAGGATATCGTCAAGGCCGAGGGCCGCACGCCGGCGGATGTGCTGCTCGGCACCTTCGCCAAGGACCGCGTTCCCGACCCGGCGATCGCCGATGCCGCGTTTGCGCTGCAGGCCAACCAGGTGAGCGAGGTGATCACCGGCATGTTCGGGCCGGTGCTGATCCGTGTCACCGAGATCCAGCCGGAAGTGGTGAAGCCGCTCGCCGAGGTGGCCGAACAGATCCGCAGCGACATGGCGCTGGCAGAGGCCAACCGCATCCTGCTCGACGTGCACGACCAGTACGAGGACGAGCGCGCCGCCGGCGCGTCGCTTCGCCAGGCGGCCGAAAAGCTGAAGCTCGAAGTGAAATCGATCGAAGCGATCGACCGTACCGCGCGCCGGCCGGACGGCAGCATCGTGAACGACATGCCGGAATCGCAGCAGCTGATCGCCGCTCTGTTCGAGAGCGAGGTCGGCCAGGAGAACGCGCCTATGCCGACGGCCGGCGGCGGCTTCGTGTTCTTCGAGGTCGAAGGCATCACGCCGGCGCGGGAACGCCCGCTCGAGGAAGTGCGCGACAAGGTGCTCGCCGACTGGAAGGCGGCGGAAACCACAAAGCGCCTCGCCGAGAAGGCGACGGAGATCGAGAAGCAGGTGAAGGATGGCGGCACCACACTCGACGCGGTGGCCACGCAGTTCTCGCTCGAAAAGCAGACGAAGCGCGGCCTGAAGCGTGATGCCGACGACGCCGATGTCGGACGCGACGGCGTTGCCGCCGTATTCGCCGTGGCGCTCAACGGCACCGGCCATTTCGCGACGCCTGAGGCCGACGGGCGGGTTGTGTTCAAGGTCACGGAAGTGTTCGAGCCTGTCGGCGCCGGACCCGACACCTTGCCGGAGGAGGAACGCCAGCGCTTCACCGGCGGCCTTGCCAACGACATGCTCGGCCAGCTCGTCACCGAGCTGCAGGTCAAGTACGGCGTGACCATCAACCGCTCCGCGATCGCCCAGGCGATGAGCTTCTGACGAAGAGATGAGCGGGCTGAAGCCACATATAGCGAGCGTGGCCTCCGGCCGGCCGCTCTCCTTCGCGGAAGCCAAAGCGGCGTTCGACATCATCATGTCGGGCGAGGCGACGCCGAGCCAGATCGGCGCATTCCTGATGGCGCTGCGCGTGCGCGGCGAGACGGTGGACGAAATCTCCGGCGCCGTCGCGGCGATGCGCGAGCGCATGCTGCGCGTCGATGCTCCGGACGATGCGATCGACATCGTCGGCACGGGCGGCGACGGCTCGCACAGCCTCAACATCTCCACCGCTTCGGCCTTCGTGCTGGCCGGCGCCGGCGTGCCGGTGGCCAAGCACGGCAATCGCGGCCTCTCTTCGCAAACGGGCGCGGCGGACGTGCTGACGGCGCTCGGCGTGAAGATCGACCTGCCGCCGGAAAGGATCGGGCTCTGCATCAGCGAGGCCGGCGTCGGCTTCATGTTTGCGCCGGCGCATCACCCGGCAATGAAGCATGTCGGGCCGACCCGCGTCGAGCTCGGCACCCGCACCGTCTTCAACCTGCTCGGGCCGCTTTCCAACCCGGCCGGCGTGAAGCGGCAGATGGTGGGCGTGTTCGCGCCCGAATGGGTGGTGCCGCTCGCGGAAACGCTGAAGGCGCTCGGCGGCGAGACGGCCTGGGTCGTTCACGGCGACGGTTTCGACGAAATCACGACGACCGGCGAGACGCTGGTCGCAGAGCTGACCAACGGCACCGTGCGCAGCTTCACGATAACGCCGGAGGCGTTCGGCCTTTCGCGGCATACGAAGGAAGCGCTGCATGGCGGCGATGCCGCCTTCAATGCCGGCAAGCTGCGCGAGATGCTTTCGGGCAGTGCCGGCGCCTACCGTGACACCGTGCTGATGAACGCCGGCGCGGGCCTGGTGGTGGCCGGCAAGGCCAAGGACCTGGCCGAGGGCGTGAAGCAGGCGGCAGCAGCAGTGGACGGCCGCAAGGCGCTCGCCGTGCTCGATCGCCTGGTCAAGGTTTCGAACGAGTAGGCCATGGCCGACATCCTGAAGCACATCGAGGCCTACAAGCGCGACGAGATCGCGGCGGCGAAAGCGCGCGTGCCGCTTGCCGAGTTGCAGGCGCGCGCCGCCGATGCCGGCAAACCGCGCGGGTTCCTCAAGGCGCTGGAAGCCAGGCGCGCCGCAGGAGCTTTCGCGTTGATCGCCGAGATCAAGAAGGCCAGTCCTTCGAGAGGCCTCATCCGCGTGGATTTCGATCCGCCGGCGCTGGCGAAGGCTTATGCGGCCGGTGGAGCAGCCTGTCTTTCGGTGCTCACCGACACGCCATCCTTCCAGGGCGCGCCCGAGTTCCTGACGCGTGCCCGTGCCGCGGTCCAGCTGCCGGCGCTGCGCAAGGATTTCATGTTCGAGCCCTACCAGGTTTTCGAGGCCCGCGCCTGGGGCGCGGATGCGATCCTGATCATCATGGCGAGCGTTTCCGATGCGGATGCGCGTGCGCTGGAAGAAACCGCCTTCGAGCTCGGCATGGATGTGCTCGTCGAGGTGCACGACGCAGCCGAGCTGGAGCGGGCGCTGCGGCTGCGATCGCGCCTGATCGGCATCAACAATCGTGACCTGCGCAGCTTCGAGACGACGCTTGCGACCTCCGAGCAGCTGGCCGCGCGGGTGCCGGCCGACCGGCTGCTGGTCTCCGAAAGCGGTATCTTCACGCATGACGACTGCCGGCGGCTCGCAGGCCACGGGATCGGCACCTTCCTCGTCGGCGAAAGCCTGATGCGCCAGGCCGACGTGACTGCCGCCACGCGGCTGCTGCTCGAAGGCGCGGCGGTCGCGCCGGCAGGCTGAACGATGTCTTCACGCCTCACCCATCTCGGCGCCTCGGGCGAGGCGAACATGGTCGACGTCGGCGGCAAGGACGAGACGGAGCGCACGGCCGTCGCCGTCGGCACGGTCAGCATGCAGCCCGAGACGCTGACGCTCATCCTCGAAGGCAACGCCAAGAAGGGCGATGTGATCGCGACGGCGCGTATTGCCGGCATCATGGCGGCGAAAAAGACGCACGAGCTCATCCCGCTCTGCCACCCGCTGCTGCTCACAAAGGTCAGCGTCGACATCGAGCCCGACGACAAGCTGCCGGGCCTGCGGGTGACCGCACTCGCGCGCGTGACGGGAAAAACCGGCGTCGAGATGGAGGCGCTGACAGCGGCCTCGGTCGCCTGCCTCACCATCTACGACATGGCGAAGGCGGTCGACCGCGGCATGGTGATCGGCGGCGTCCGGCTCCTCGAAAAGACCGGCGGCAAGTCCGGCGACTTCAAGGCCGGGCGCTGATGGCCCTGCTGCCGGTCGAGGAGGCGCTGGCAAAGCTGCTCGACGGCGCCGCACCGCTCGACGCGCAGACGGTGGCGATCGGCGCGGCGTCCGGCAGGGTTCTCGCCGAGCCCGTCAAGGCGCTGCGCACACAACCGCCGTTCGACGGCTCCGCCATGGACGGTTATGCCGTGCGGGCGGCCGACGTCGCCGCCCTGCCCGCCACGCTGTCGGTGATCGGCGAAGCGCCTGCCGGTCGCAGCTTTGCCGGCAGCCTCGGCCCGGGCCAGGCGGTCCGCATCTTCACCGGCGCACCCGTGCCGCACGGCGCTGACGCGATCCTCATCCAGGAGAATGTGCGTGTGCTCGATGACGGGCGCATCGAAGCATTGGACGGGACCTCGGCCGGCAAGCACATCCGACGCGCCGGGCTCGATTTCCGCGCAGGCGACACGCTGCTCGACAAAGGGCGCGTGCTCGACGCCGCTGCCGTTTCGCTCGCCGCGTCGGCCAACCACCCTGCCCTCGACGTCGTGCGCCGCCCGCTCGTCGCGGTGCTCGCGACCGGCGACGAGCTTTTGCCGCCCGGCAGCAATCCAAGTCCCGACCAGATCATCGCTTCGAACAATTTTGGCGTCGCTGCACTCGTGCACGATGCCGGCGGCGAGGTGCTGGATCTCGGCATCGCGCCCGACGACCGCGCGGCGATCGCCGGCAAGGTACGGCAGGCCGCAGCGGCGAAAGCCGACCTCCTCGTCACCATCGGCGGCGCCTCGGTCGGCGATCACGACCTGGTGCGCGAGGTGCTGGAAGGCGAAGGCATGGCGCTCGGTTTCTGGAAGATCGCCATGCGGCCGGGCAAGCCGCTGATGTTCGGGCGACTGGCGGGCATGCGCGTGCTCGGGCTGCCCGGCAATCCGGTGTCGAGCCTGGTCTGCTCGCACCTGTTCCTCGTCCCTCTCGTCGAACGGCTCGCCGGCAGGCCGCAGAAGGACAGGCTCACGCAAGCGCGGCTTGGCGAGAGTATGGCCGAGAACGACTCACGCCAGGACTATGTGCGAGCCCGCCTTGAACTTACGGCCAACGGCCTTGTTGCGACGCCTTTCCGCCAGCAGGATTCGTCCATGCTGAGGGCGCTCGCCGCCGCGGATGGGCTGATCGTGCGTCCACCATTTGCGCCAGCGGCCAAGGCCGGCGAGGCGTGCATGGTGCTGCCGCTACGGTCAGTTGCGTGAATGAACTCTCACGCAACTGACCTCACCGTTTGATCTCGAGCATGTCTTTGTCCTGAAACCGCTGCACACTTTCGGGAGACGTGCTGCAAGGTGAACAATCCGCAAACGGATTCATTAAAATTTAAACGGTTGCAGAACACAACTGGAACAGATAGTGTTTGTTCTGGTTTTGTTTTGGGACGTGATTCCGCGAGGAACCGATGCTGACGCGCAAGCAACACGAACTTCTTCTCTTCATCCACGAAAGGCTGAAGGAATCGGGCATTCCACCCTCCTTCGACGAGATGAAGGAGGCGCTCGACCTCGCCTCGAAGTCCGGCATCCACCGGCTGATCACGGCGCTGGAGGAGCGCGGTTTCATCCGTCGGCTGCCGAACCGGGCGCGTGCGCTGGAGGTGTTGCGGCTGCCTGAGTCGATCGCGCCGGGGCTCTCCCCGCAGCGCCGGTTCTCGCCCGGCGTCATCGAAGGCGGGCTTTCACGCAAGGCTGCGCCCGCCCCGCGCGCGGCCAGCAATGACGACGATGCGGGTGCTGCGGTTTCCATCCCGGTGATGGGCCGCATCGCGGCTGGCGTGCCGATCGAGGCGATCCAGCACAAGACCCATTCCATCGCGGTGCCGCCGGAAATGATCGCCGGCGGCGAGCATTACGCGCTGGAGGTAAAGGGCGATTCGATGATCGACGCCGGCATTCTCGACGGCGACACCGTCATCATCAAGAACGCCAGCAGCGCCAATCCGGGCGAGATCGTCGTGGCGCTGGTCGACGACGAGGAAGCAACGCTGAAACGCTTCCGCCGCAAGGGCGCCTCGATCGCGCTCGAGGCAGCGAACCCGGCCTACGAGACGCGCATTTTCGGCCCCGACCGCGTCAAGGTGCAGGGCCGGCTGGTTGGGCTGATTCGGCGCTACTAGGCACTGGGGAAGACCCCTCTCAAGCAATTCTAAGGCTTGGCCAGGCCAAGCCAAAGAATTGCTATCTCCCCCACAAGGGGGGAGATTGGACGGCAGCTATGATTTCGCCAACCTGCAGCGTTGGCGATTGGCGAAAGTCGCGATGACAGCCAATCTCCCCCCTTGTGGGGGAGATGTCCGGCAGGACAGAGGGGGGGCGCCTCGCGCCAACCGATTCCAGCCGTCTGCAACGCGCTCTAGAATTGCTTGAGAGGGGTGCGGTGCCCGCGAATCTGCCGCGAGGGCGACGCGAACTAAGGCGCTGGTTGCTCCGCTTTGCGGCGCGGCGGCAGGCCGCGTGCGGCGCGTGAGAAGACGCGGTGCGCGTGCCAGGGCCTTGCAGGCTCGTCGATGGCGAAGTGAATCGTGGCCGGCAGTTTTCGGTCGACCGTCGTGATCGAGACTTCGGCGCTGCCATGAAGAGCGAGGTCGCGCTTGGTCACCAACGTCGCACCTTCAGCGCAAACATCCCTCGCCGTCGCATCGTCCAGTACGATGAGCGTCGCGGTCGAGCAGACAGTCCTCGCGGCTTCGGCAGTCTCCGCGGTGGCGATGACGGCACCGGATGCGTGTTTCGCCAGGCATAGCCCACCCGTGCAGACAAACGGCGCCTCCGTGGCTTCGCCGCCCACGGCTTTCTGCGGTTTCACGACCTTTTCAGCTGCCGCAGCACGCTGCCATGTTTCGACCGTGAAGCCGTTGGGGCGGGGCCGGTTGACGGCAAGTGTCCCTTCCGTCCGCACGCCGACGAGGCGCGCATCCTCGGAAACAAAGATTTCGGGTGGCGACCGCGCCGCGAGCAGCACCACTGTGACGGCTGCGAACGGCAGCGCGAGCAATCGCAGCCGTGTCGTCGTCAGCGTTGCGATGAGCAGAGCGACAGTGCCGAAGGCAACGGCGGCGAACGGGATCGTTCCGATGGCATCGATCGGCGAGCGCTCGGAAAACCAGGCTGCGATCGCAAGCATGATCTTCAAGCCGAAACCCATGACGTCCCAGAAAATGCCGTCGAGCCCGAACGGCATCGCCGCCATGCCGAGCACGGCGAAAGGCATGACCAGCACCGACACGACCGGCATTGCGACAAGGTTCGCCGGCAGGCTGAAAGGCGAAATGCGCTGGAAGTGCCAGGCGCCGTAAAGTGTGGTCGCCAGCCCGGCGATCAGCGAGGTGGCGGCCAGCCCGCCGGCATAAAGCAGGACAAGCCTGGTCGTGCGCACCGGCAGGCTGCGCTGCGGCGGCGCAGCCTGCAATTTCCGGCGGCGGCGATCGCTCCACCAGGCATAGGCGCCGATCAGGGCGGCAGTCGCGGCGAAGGACATCTGGAAGCTCGGCCCGGCGACTTCATGCGGCGAGACGGCGAGCACGATGATCGCGGCGATCGCCAGGTTGCGCATGGTCAGCGCCGAGCGGTCGACAAGCACCGCGGCAAGCATCACTGCAAGCATGATGAAGCTGCGCTCGGCGGCGACCGCCGATCCCGAGATGAAGAGATAGATGGCGATGGCGACGAGCGCGATCGCTGCTGCGTATTTCTTCACCGGCTGGCGCGAGGCGAAGCCGGGGAAAAAGGCGAAGGCGAGCCTGAGCGTGCCGATGATCGTCGCCGCCACCAGTGCCATGTGCAGGCCCGAGATCGACAGCACATGCGCGAGCCCGGTTCGCCGCAGCGTCTCGTTGACGTCGTCCGGTATGCCGGCGCGAACCCCGGCGACGAGGGCGGCCGCGATCTCGCCCTCAGGCCCGCCGATGCGGCTCTCGATGCGGCCGGCGAGAGCGGTGCGGGCGTTTTCGACGGCGGCGAGAAACGTGGTCGACGCCGGGGCCGGCGGCCCTGCCGCCGGAACCGGCCCTTTCAGGAAGAAGCCATTCGCCCCGATGCCGTCGAAATAGCTCTCGAACGAGAAGTCATAGCTGTCCGGCCGCAGCGGCCCGGAGGGCGGAAAGAGGCTGACCACGCCGGAGACCAGCGCACCGGCGGCGAGGCCGGGCGGTATCTTCGCGGCCGAGACGCGCACGCGGTCAGGCGCGAACCGAAGCTTCGGGCGCTCCGTCGATACGACGTCGAGCGTCAGCCGCACGCGTCCATTGGCCTGGTGCTCCATCAGCACGACGCGGCCGGTCAGCGCGGTGGTGACTTCCGAGCCGAGCATCTTTGTGCTCGCGCGCCAGGTCTCCAGCTGCGCAAAGAGCATGCCGGCAACGATCAGTGCAACGGCAGCAAAAACGAGCTGCAGCGGCATTCGGTGGCGGGACAGCCAGGCGAGCACGAGGAAAAGCAGGACGCCGGCGACAAGTGCAGCCGGGTCGGGCTCGGTCGCGGCGGCGAAATAGATCAGCGCGCCGATCGAAAGAAAAACCGGCAGCAGCAGGAAGCCTACGCCGCGTTCCCATTCGATCGCGAACGCCGCCTGCCACGAAGTTCGGGACAGATTTGCGCGGGCAAAGCGGCGTATGCCGGCAAGCGGCGCGGCTTTTGGCGAGAACTCACCTCGCTTGAGCATCGCCGGCCGGCGTTCTTGCAGGCCAGCCGGGGCCAGGCCCTCCCCTTCGGTCTCGAACAGGAGGCGCTCGCTCTCGACTTCGGCCTGCTTGGCGATGCCAGCCATTCCTGCCCCTTGCACGCCCGCAACCCTATGCTACATGAGCGCCGGCCGTTTGCGACAGTCGCGCAAGGGCATTCAATCTCCGAAGCCGAACAACAAAATGGCAGAAACCGTCGTCACCCGCTTTGCCCCGTCGCCCACGGGTTTTCTGCACATCGGCGGCGGACGCACCGCGCTGTTCAACTGGCTGTTTGCCCGCCACACCGGCGGCAAGATGCTGCTGCGCATCGAGGATACCGACCGCGAGCGCTCGACCGATGCGGCCACCGCGGCGATCCTCGACGGCCTGACCTGGCTCGGGCTGCACTGGGAAGGCGAGCCGCTGTCGCAGTATGAGCGCGCGCCCCGCCACCGCGAGGTGGCCCAGGAGCTCGTCCGCCGCGGCAAGGCCTACTACGCCTACGAGACGCCGGCCGAGCTGGACGAGAAGCGCAGACGAGCGCAGGCCGAGGGCCGGCCGCCGCGCTACGATGGATATTGGCGCGACCGCGATCCGTCGGAGGCGCCGTCTGGCGTGAAGGGCGCGATCCGCATCAAGGCGCCGCTCGATGGCGAGACGATCGTCAAGGACCGGGTCCAGGGCGATGTGCGCTTCGCCAACAAGGACCTCGACGATTTCATCATCCTGCGCTCCGACGGCAACCCGACCTACATGCACGCCGTCGTCGTCGACGACCACGACATGGGCGTCACCCACATCATCCGCGGCGACGATCATTTGACGAATGCGGCGCGGCAGATGGTGATCTACGATGCCATGGGCTGGGAGGTGCCGGTGATGGCGCACATCCCGCTGATCCATGGGGCCGACGGCGCAAAGCTTTCCAAGCGCCATGGCGCGCTTGGCGTCGATGCCTATCGCGCCATGGGCTATCTGCCGGCGGCGCTGCGCAACTACCTGGCGCGGCTCGGCTGGAGTCATGGCGATTCGGAGGTGATGTCGCTCGACGAGATGATTCGCTGGTTCGAGATCGAGGACGTGAACCGCGGCGCAGCGCGCTTCGACTTCCAGCGGCTGGAAGCGCTGAACGGCGTCTACATGCGGCAGACGCCGGACGACGAGCTGTTCGACATCTTCGTCGGCACCCTGCCCTACCTGCCGAACGGCAAGCCGATCCTCGATCAACTCGACGACAGGAAGCGGAAGCAACTGCGCGCCGCGCTCCCGGGCCTCAAGGAGCGGGCACGTACCCTGGTCGAGCTCGCCGACAACGCCGGATATCTGTTCGTCGAGCGCCCGCTTGCGCTGGACGAGAAGGCGGCAGGTCTGGTTGCCGGCCCGGCCAAGGAAGTCCTGGCCAAGGTCAAGGCCGCGCTCGAGGGCATAAGCGACAGCAACTGGAACGCCGCGTCGACCGAAGCGGCCGTGAAAGGCGTGGTTGCCGACAGCGGCTTGAAGCTCGGCGCGGTTGCACAGCCGATTCGCGCTGCGCTGACCGGCCGGAGCACCTCGCCCGGCGTCTACGACGTGCTCGCGGTGCTTGGCCGCACGGAAAGCCTGGCGCGCATTTCCGACCAAATCGATTAGAATATTCCCGGCCGGATTTTCACATTGAAAATTAAGCTGTTGCGATGCAACATTGCCGTTGCGCGCCTGCCGCTGCGTCGCGCAAATTGCGCCGGTTCTCGGCGCAAACAAATGTCTTCGACATGTTGCTTTTCCGGGCTAGTTTCCGCCCGGCGCTGAACAGCGAGAAGGAGTTTTTCGATGGCCACCTCCACCGCAAAAGAGAAGGCGCCCGAGCACACGAACGGGCCATCGGCCAAACTCGAATTCGGCGGCAAGTCGCTGGATCTCAAAGTCTACAAAGGCTCGGTCGGGCCGGACGTCATCGACATCGGCGCGCTCTACAAGGAGACCGGCGCTTTCACCTACGATCCGGGCTTCACCTCCACCGCGAGCTGCGAATCCCACATCACCTTCATCGACGGCGATGAAGGCGTGCTGCTGCACCGCGGCTACCCGATCGACCAGCTCGCCGAGCAGGGCGATTTCCTCGAGGTCTGCTACCTGCTGCTCTACGGCGACCTGCCGACGAAGGCGCAGAAGGACGATTTCGACTATCGCGTCACGCGCCACACCATGGTGCACGAGCAGATGTCGCGCTTCTACACCGGCTTCCGCCGCGACGCGCACCCGATGGCGGTGATGTGCGGCGTGGTCGGCGCGCTTTCGGCCTTCTATCACGACTCGACCGACATTTCGGACCCGCACCAGCGCATGGTGGCGTCGATCCGCCTGATCGCCAAGATGCCGACGATCGCGGCGATGGCCTACAAATACCACATCGGCCAGCCGTTCATGTACCCGAAGAACGAGCTCTCGGTCGCCGCCAACTTCCTCTACATGTGCTTCGCGGTGCCGTGCGAGGAATACAAGGTGAACCCGGTCCTGGCGCGCGCCATGGACCGCATCTTCATCCTGCATGCCGATCACGAGCAGAACGCCTCGACCTCGACCGTGCGTCTCGCCGGCTCGTCGGGCGCCAACCCCTTCGCCTGCATCGCGGCCGGAATCGCCTGCCTCTGGGGCCCCGCGCATGGCGGCGCCAACGAGGCGGCGCTCAACATGCTGTCGGAGATCGGCTCGGTCGACCGCATCCCCGAATTCATCGCCCGCGCCAAGGACAAGAACGATCCGTTCCGCCTCATGGGTTTCGGCCACCGCGTCTACAAGAACTACGATCCACGTGCCCGCATCATGCAGAAGACCACGCATGAGGTTCTGGGCGAACTCGGCATCAAGGACGACCCGATGCTCGACGTCGCGATGGAGCTCGAGAAGATCGCGCTGACGGACGAATACTTCATCGAGAAGAAGCTCTATCCGAACATCGACTTCTATTCCGGCATCACGCTGAAGGCGCTCGGCTTCCCGACCACCATGTTCACCGTGCTCTTCGCCGTTGCGCGCACGGTCGGCTGGATCGCCCAGTGGAAAGAGATGATCGAGGATCCGCAGCAGAAGATCGGCCGGCCGCGCCAGCTCTATACCGGTCATCCGGCGCGGGACTATGTGCCGATCGCCAAGCGGTGAATAGTGAATGGTAAAATGGTGAATGGTCCGGGGACACGACCATTCACCATTGACTATTCACCATTCACAATTCCCTTGACCACGTCCGCCGCGATCTCTCCCGCCGGCCGTTCGGTCTGCATCAGCGATCGGATGCGGGCAAAACCGTCGCGCTGCCAGCGTCTCTTGCCGGTGTCCGCCAGAAGCGACTCGACCTCGCGAGCGATGATTTCGGAGCGCAGCATCGGCGGGTAGATTTCCGGGACGACGAGCTGGTCTGCGATCAGGTTCGGCAGCGAGCCAGACCAGCTCTGGATCACATGCGGCGCGACAAGGCCGCCGATCCAGTCGAAGCGATAGCAGGAAACCAGCGGCACGCCGGCGAGCGCGAGCTCCAGCGTAACGGTGCCGGATGCGGCGAGCGCGGCGTCCGCCTCGCCGAAAGCCTGCCATTTTGCCTCGGCGCCGACGACGATTTCGGGCTGCACCGGCCACGCCGCGACGGACTCCGCCACCAGCGCAGCAACATGCGGCACGGTCGGCAAGAGCAGGCGCAGCCGGTGACCGCGCGCCGTGAGCAGTTTTACGACGTTGCCGAAGAGCTCGCCGAGCGCCTTCACCTCACCGCGGCGGGAGCCCGGCAGGATGAGCAGCGTCTTGTCGCGATCGGGCGAGAGCTGGCGCGTCTGCTGCTGGGCGGCTGCGGCTGCATTCAAACCGGGATCGGCAAGCAGCCTGTGGCCCACGAAGGTTCCCGGGGGGCCAGCCAGGCGTTCGAGCGCGGCCGGCTCGAACGGCAGCAGGCAGAGGATGTGATCGACATAGGGCCGCATCGCTGCAGCGCGGCTCGACCGCCAAGCCCATACGCTCGGGCAGACATAATGCACGATAGGGATTTTGGGATTGGCGGCGCGCACCCTGCGGGCCACGCGCAGCGAAAATTCCGGGCTGTCGATGGTGACCAGACAGTCCGGCCGGGACTCGAGCACGGCGCGCGTTGTCTGGCGGATGCGACGCGCCAGCCGCGGCATGTCGCGCAGCACGGCTGCAATGCCCATCAGCGCGATATCGCCGGCATCGAAGAGCGAGCTGAGGCCGAACTCCTCGAGATGACGCCCGCCGACGCCAACCAGCCGGACGCTGCGTCCCGTGCGAAGCTGCAGCGCCCGCACGAGATCCGCGCCGAGCAGGTCGCCGGATTCCTCGCCGGCGACAATCGCGAAGGTCAGCGGAGGCTTGTCGCTCATGCCCCGGCGCCGCCCAGACCGACAACGAAGATGCCGAGCTCATCGGCCCGCTCGACCAGCCGGCGCTGCTCGAGGACCAGCGCGCGCTCGGCCTCGACGCCGATGCCAACAAGGCCGGCGCGATGTGCGGCCTCGACCGTATGCGGGCCGATGGTCGGCAGGTCGGCGCGCAATTCCTGGCCGGGCTTGGCGCATTTGACCAGGACACCACCCGAGGCGCCGGCAAGCCGGCCGTGACCGCGCAGGCCTGCCACTCGCTCGAGCAGGCCGTCGGTGCCCTCTATGCCCTCCAGCGCCACGACGCGGCGCGAGATCGCCACGGCCGCCTGGCCGATATCGAGCGAGCCGATTGCCTTGGCGGCCGCGTATGCCGCTTCGAGATCCGCTTCGTCCGCCTTGGTCGGCTTGCGCCGGGTGATGGCGCCGGAGACGGCGAGCAGGTCCGGCACCAGGTCGTGCGCGCCCACGACTTTCAGCCCATGCCGCTCCAGATGCGCAACCAGCAGCGAAAGCACGCGGTTGTCTCCGCTGACGGCGGCCTTGAGAACGCTGCGGGCAATGGAAAGCAGCCCCAGCGACGGTTTCAGCCGGCGCAGCTCCGGGCGGCGCGAAATGCCGCCCGCCAGCACCACATGCGTTGCCCGGTTGCGCTTGAGCACCGCGGCGAGATCGCCGATCTCTTCCAGCCGGATGACGTAGCGGTCGACGTCGTCGGCGAGCTTGTCTACAGCCGCCTCGCCGTCGACCAGGACCATGAAAGGGTGATGCCCTGCCTCGACCAGCCCCTCGGCGAGGCTGTGCGGCAGCTGCCCGCTGCCGGCAACGATCGCGACCCGATCGGTCCCCGTCAGGGCCACTGACGGCTTGCGGTCAGATTGCTTCGCCATCGTCGTCACCGGCGTCCGACCCGCCGCGCGGCGGGGTGGTGAGGTGACGCTTGCCGCGACTGGTGAGGAAATCGAGAACCGTGGCAACCGACGGGACCTCGGGAAAGGCACTACGCGTCAACTCGATGTTTTCGGGGATCGGACGTACCGGATCGAAGATCATCTTGTAGGCGCTGCGCAACGCCAGCAGCTCGCTGCGCGGCATGCCGGAGCGCTTCAGCCCGACTGCGTTCGGCCCGCGCAGCTTGGCGCGGTTGCCCGCGGCTATGCCGAAAGGCACGACGTCGCCGACCACCGCCGAGCAACCGCCGACAAAAGCCCGGTCGCCGATGCGGACGAACTGATGCACCGCGGTGAGGCCGCCGATATAGACGTTGCGTCCGATCTCGACATGGCCGCCGAGCGTCACGCCATTGGCGAAGATGGCGCCCTCGCCGACGATGCAGTCATGCGCTATGTGGGCATAGGCAAAAAACTGCCCATTGGCGCCGACGCTGGTCTCGCCGCGACTGCCGTCGCTGCCGAGATTCATCGTCACGCTTTCGCGGATCAGGCAATTGGCGCCGATGACCAGGGTCGTGCGGTTGCCCTTGTGACGCGTGGTCTGCGGCGGGCCGCCGAGCACCGTCTGCGGCCACACCTTCGTGCCCGCCCCGAGGGTCGTGGCGCCAAACACGCTGACATGGCCAACGAGTTCGACACCGTCGCCAAGCACGGCCTCCGGCCCGACGTGGCAGAACGGGCCGACTCGCACGCCGGCGCCTAATTCGGCGCCCTTCTCGACCAGGGCCAGCGGATGGACGAAGGTCTCGCCGGACACCGTCACTCGGCTCCGTCGAGAAGCATCATGGCGGAGATCTCGGCCTCTGCGACCTTGGCGCCGTCGACCTGGCCCTCGCAGGCGAAGCGCCAGATGTTGCCGCGCTTCTTCAGCTTCTTCACATGCAGCTCGAGCCGGTCGCCCGGAATCACAGGCTTCCTGAACTTGGCGTTGTCGATGGTCATGAAATAGACCAGCGGCGACTGCTGATCGGTGACGCTGCGGATGCAGATCGCTCCGGCCGTCTGCGCCATCGCCTCGATGATGAGCACGCCGGGCATCACCGGCTGCACCGGAAAATGGCCGAGGAAATGCGGCTCGTTGAAGCTGACATTCTTGATGCCGACGGCGGAGTTGTCGCCGTCGATGCTGACGATGCGGTCCACCATCAGGAACGGATAGCGGTGCGGCAACAGCTTGAGGATTTGATTGATGTCGGCCGCCTCCAGGCTCGCCCCCGCGGTATCAGCCATCGTCGCGGTCTCCTCCGTGCTTCTTCGGCTTGATCAGGCTGCGGATAGCAGCCACTTCCCTGAAAAACTCGCGCACCGGCCGCGCCGGCAGGCCGGCCCAGCGCTCGCCAGGCGGGACGTCGTGCATCACGCCCGACGATGCCGCGACCTGCGCGCCGGCGCCGACCTTGACGTGATCGGCTATGCCGACGCGGCCGCCGAGCATGACGCCGTCGCCGAGCGTTACCGAGCCCGACAGGCCGCAATGGCCGGCGATCAGGCAATGGCGGCCGGTCACCACGTTGTGGGCGATCTGCACCAAATTATCGATCTTGGTGCCTTCACCGATCACCGTGTCGTTGAGCGTGCCGCGGTCCACCGTGCTGTTGGCGCCGATCTCGACATCGTCCTGGATGATCACGCGGCCCACATGCGGAATGCGCTCGGCGCCGTTCGGCCCGGCGACGAAGCCGAACCCGTCCTGTCCAATGGCCGCGCCCTGATGGATGGTCACGCGATTGCCGATCAGCGCGCACTGGATGGTCACGCCCGGGCCGATGTAGCCGTCGCGGCCGATGCGGCAGCCCGGCCCGATGACGGCTGCGGGCGAAACCACGGTTCCCGAGCCGACTGCAGCTCCAGGTCCCACCGAAGCGCCCGCCTCTATGATCGCGCCGGGCTCGATTCGCGCGGTGTCCGCCACGTAAGCCGCCGGTGAGACGCCGTTGGTTTCGGTCCAGCGGCTGGGCAGCACGCTGCCCGGATAGAGCGTGCGGCCGACCAGCGCGAAAGCCTTCTGCGGCGTCGGCGTCAACAGCTGCGCAATGCCGGGCGGCACGTCCGCAGCGAGCTCGGCTGGGCAAAGTATGGCTGCCGCCTGCAGCCGTTTCATCATGCCGGCGCTGCGTTTGCCGTCGATGTAGACAAGCCGGCCAGGCCCGCCATCGGTCGCGGATGCGATTCCGGTTATCTGCACGCCGGCGTCAGCCTCGCTGACCAGCCGCGCGCCGGTCAGGTCGGCTATCTCAGCCGCCGTATAAGGGCGCTTCGGCGCAAAAAAGACCGGATCCGTCATGTCGTTCGATCACTCGCCCGCGCTTCTGGCGGGAGTAGAAGGTACCCGACCGCGAAAGGCAGCAAGGGCAGCCGTTCCTATCACACAGCGAGAGAGGTGCAAGCTGGGGGCGACGTCCGCGACAGCGCGCAAACGACTGTCCGGGAAGGATTTTGGCGGCGCGCCATATGATGTGCGCGCCGCCAGGATTCATGTTTGAGCGTTGGCAAGGATGGCCACCCACGGGCTGCGGCGCAAGCGCCGCAGCGTATGGCTAGAAGCGGGTGGTGATGCCGAAGTTGAAGTTCTGCACCTTGTCGAAGGGCATCTTCTTGAGCGGGACGGCGTAGTCCACGCGCAGCGGTCCGAACGGCGAGGCCCAGATCAGGCTGACGCCCGCCGATGCACGCCATGACAGCCCGGTCGAAGCGGGGTTGACGCCAACGAGATTGTTGCCGAACAGCGTCGCCGCATCCGCGAAGACCGCGCCACGCAGGCCGTAGCTCTCGGGCAGCACAGGCAGCGGGAACTGCGCCTCGGCCGTCGCGTGGAAGTAGGTGGTGCCGCCAAGCGCCTCCTGCTGCCAGCCGGAATCGACCGGGCCGATGCCGCCATACTCGAAGCCCCGGATCATGCGATCGCTGCTCTGGAACATGTCGAACACACGCAGCCCGTTCCCGCCGAAGCCCTGCACGTGGCCGGCGCCGGCGGTGATCAGGCCGACAATGTCCATCTCTTCGGAGAGCGTGCGATAGTAGCTGCCGCGAGCCGTGAACTTGGCAAAGCGGGCATCGCCGCCAAGACCGGCGAACTCGGCCGTGAACTGAGCGTAGATACCGTCATGCGGGTTCTTCATGTCGTCGATGGTGTTGTACGTCACCGTACCGCTGACCGACGACCTGATCCACGGGCTCTGGCCGATGCCGACGACGAGCGCCGGCGCCATGCCGCACGTCGTGTCCGGCACGCCATCGGCAGGATTGATGTCCACGCCGCCGGCCAGGAAACCGCACCCGCTGCTGAAGGAATACTTCTCCTGCGAGAGGTTGTAGGCGATCTGGGTCGAGAGCGCCTCGGTGATCGGCAGGCCGAAGCGGATCGAGCCGCCGATCATCTCGCTCTTGTAGTTGGTGTAGGTCCGCGTCTGGCGGAAGATGTCGAAGCCGGCTGCGATACGGCGGCCGAGGAAATACGGCTCCGTGAAGGACAGCTGGAAGTCGCGAGCATTCTTGCCGCCGGCAACCGACAGCTTGATGTACTGGCCGCGGCCGAGGAAGTTCCTCTCCGACACGGACGCTTCGACCACGACGCCCTTGTTCTCGCCGCCGGTCGCATAGCCGGCGCCGATCGAGAACTCGCCGGTCGCCTTTTCCACGACGTCGATCACCAGGATCACCTGGTCCGGCTCGGAGCCGGGCACGGTCGAGACGTCGACGGTGGTGAAATAGTCGAGCCGTTCGATCCGGCGCTTGGCGCGCTGCACCAGCACCTGGTTGAAGGCGTCGCCTTCCGAAATGTCGAACTCGCGGCGGATCACGTAGTCGCGGGTGCGGGTGTTGCCGCGGATCTCGATGCGCTCGACATAGACGCGCGAGCCTTCGTCGATCGAATAGACGACGGAGATCGTGCGCGTCTCGAAGTTGCGGTCGCCGCGCGGGGTGACCTGCGCGAAAGCATAACCCATGCCCGCCATGCGCTCGGTGAGCGCGATGATCGTGTCTTCGACTTCCTTGGCGCTGTAGACGTCGCCCTCGTGCGTCTCGACCAGGCCCTGCAGGGATTCGGGCGTCACGCCCTCGATCGTGCTTTCGACGGCGATCGATCCGAAATTGTAGCGCTCGCCTTCATCGACGGTGATCGTGATGACGTATTCGTTCTCGCTCTCGTCAAGCTCGCCGACGGCGGAGATCACCTGGAAGTCGGCATAACCGCGGTTGTAGTAGAAGCGGCGCAAGGCCTCCTCGTCCGCCCGCAGCCTGTCCTCGTCGTAGATGTCGTTGCGGAACAGGAAGGAGAAGATGTTCGAAGGCTTGGTGGTGACCACATCCGAAAGGCGGCGGTCGCTGAAGGCGTTGTTGCCGACGAAATTGATCGAGGCGATCTTGGTGCGGCCGCCTTCCTGGATCTCGAACACCACGTTGACGCGGTTCTCGCCGAGGTCGATGACCTGCGTGGTCACCACTGCATCCTCGCGGCCAATGGCGCGATAGGCCTCGCGAATCGCATCCGCGTCGGCTTCGAGCTGGCTGTTGGAGAAGGTGCCGCGCGGCTTCAGCTGGACCTTGCCGGCGAGATCGGCGTCCTTGATCTTCTTGTTGCCCTGGAAGAGCACCTGGTTGACGACCGCATATTCGTCCACCTCGACGACCAGCGTGCCGCCGACCTGGGTGATGCGGACGTCGGCGAACAGGCCGGTCGCGAAAAGCCGCTTCACCGCCTCGTCGATGTCTTCGCTCGAAAAAGGCTTCCCGGGGGTAATGCCGACATAGCTGCGAATCGTCTCGGCATCGACGCGCTGGTTGCCACGCACCTCGATGTTGTTGACGACTGCCGCATGGACGGTCGTCACAGTCGCAAACTGGACCGCCAGGGCGCCGGAGAAAATCACTCCGACGGACATGGCGGCCGCCGCAACGGCGCTCATGATACTCGATGCTGCCTTCATGCGGCCCTGGTACCTTTTCTCGTAGTCCCCACGCGAGAAATCCGGATGTTCCGGTTCAGGCTTAACGTCTTAGCCTGATTTTCCTTACACGCAAGGCTCCTGGTTAATTTGGGCTTACTTCCCGCCGAGGCGTGGCATTCGCGTCACGCCTGCCCCCAGCCATGGTTAACGCAGCCTCAATCCGGTCATGGATTAGCCCGGATTCCTTCATGATTTCAACAGCCAAACACGTCGTTCCAAAGCACGAACAGCATAAAACCCAGCACCAGGAACAGCCCGGTGCGATAGACCGCCTCCATGACCCGTTCCGAAACGGGACGGCCTGTCGCGGCCTCGACCCCGTAGAAGACCAGATGACCCCCGTCGAGGGGTGGAATCGGAAGCAGGTTGAGGATGCCGATTCCGACCGAGAGCAGCGCCACCAGCTGAACCAGCCATTCGAAACCGAGCGCGGCCGCCCGGCCCGCCATGTCGGCGATTCGAACCGGGCCGCCGAGCTGGCATTTGTCTTCCCGCCCGACCACGAAACGCTGCAGGAATTTGCCGGTACGCTCGACGATCCGGCCGGTCTCCAGGAATGCCTGTCCTACGGCCTCGACCGGCGTGTATTCGACGCGGCGCGGCTGGCCGAGCTCCTCATTGTTGACCACCCCGATGATGCCGATCTTCACGGTGTTGCCGAGCGCATCCTCCGTTTCGCTGAGCTCGGGCGTAGCGGTCAGCTCGATCTGCTGTCCGTCGCGCAGCATCACGAAGACGATCGGGTCGCCGGCGCGAATCGACACGTAGCGCTGCACGTCGGCGAAGGTCTCGACCGCAACGCCGTCGACGCTGACGAAACGGTCGCCGGGCATGAAGCCGGCGATCGCAGCCGGGCTTCCGGGCTTCACTTCGGCCACCGTCGGCTCCGATACGAATCGCCCGTAAATGCCGAACATCACTGCGAAAACGACGATGGTCAGGATGAAATTGAAGGCCGGGCCGGCGAACACCGTCAGGGCCCGTTTCCACACAGGCTGGGTGTGAAAGGCGACGCGGCGTTCGTCGGGCGTGAGCTTTTCGGTTTCCGCGTTATCGGGCTGGCTGGTGACGGCCATGTCGCCGACGAATTTGACGTAGCCGCCGAGCGGGACCGCGCTCAGCTTCCAGCGCGTGCCCCGCCGGTCGGTGAAGCCGAACAGTTCCGGGCCGAAGCCGATCGAGAAGGCGGTCACCCCGATGCCGCACCAGCGCCCGACCAGGTAGTGCCCCATCTCGTGCACGAACACGACGACGCTCAGAACGAACAGGAACGGGATGATCGTGCCGATGAGCAGGCCGTCCATGCCGAAGATCGTGATGAAAATGTCGGACAAGGCGGCTCCAGCGGTGAAACGGCGCAAAGCCACGAATCTCACCCCGAACGGGGCGAATCCGTGGCCATTTCAGGACCATGGGCGATCGATGCTGTCGCGGGGCTTGCGGGTCAGATATTGAACAGCCCGTGGGCGGGCTGTTCGAGCCCGCTGATGATCGCGCCGATCAGGTAGAGGACAAAGCCGGCAGCGACAAGCCCATCGACACGGTCCATCAGCCCGCCATGCCCCGGGATCAGGCCGCTGGCATCCTTGACGCCATAGCGCCGCTTTACCCCCGACTCGAAAAGGTCGCCGATCTGGCTGACAACCGAAAGCACCGCGCCGATCAATACGACCGACAGGCTGACCTGCCCGAAAACCGCAGCGATCGCCGCGCCTGCCGCGATACCGCCAGCCAGCCCGCCGATCGCGCCGCTCCAGGTCTTGCCGGGCGAGATGGTCGGCGCGAGCTTCGGCCCGCCGACCGCGCGCCCGACGAAATAAGCGAGGATGTCGGTCGCCCAGACGACCGCGAAGAGGAAGAGGATCGCCCAAAGGCCCGGCTGGTCGGCGTTGCGCAGGAAGGCAAGCGAGATTGCGGCGAGGCCGGCATAGGCAAGGCCGAGCGTCAGGCTGCGGCTGTCACCGCGCAGCTGGGCGTCGATGAAGGTTGCCGCGAGACCGGCAGCAAGCAGGAGCAACACCACCAGGGGTGCAGCGCCGGTGAGCAGCGCGACCAGCACAACCGCCAGCGCGGTCGCGCCGACGGCAGCGCGGCGCAGGTCGCCGGCGTGGCCCGACATGCGCGCCCATTCGATGAAGATGAGCGCGGCGCCGAGGAACAGCAGGATGCGGAAGGCCACCCCGCCAAGCACCGTCAGCGACAGGGCGACGGCGGCGAGTACCAGCGCCGAAATCACCCTGATCTGGAGATTTGACAACGCCGCCTCCCCTGCCCGCGTCCGCTTCTACAGCGCGACGTCGCGCGAGGTCACGCCGCCAAAACGGCGTTCGCGCTGGGCGAATGCCCGCAGCGCCTCGGCCAGGTCGGCGCGGCCGAAATCCGGCCAATAGCAAGGCAGGAAGACGAGCTCGCTATAGGCCGACTGCCACGGCAGAAAGTTGGAGAGGCGAATCTCGCCGCTGGTGCGGATCACCAGATCCGGATCGGGGATCTCGGCAGTGTCGAGATAGGTCGAGAAGATTTCGGCCGTGAGCGCTTCGGGATCGAGCCTGCCTGCAGCGACCTCCTTCGCCGCTTTGCGCGCCGCGCGCACGATCTCGTCGCGGCCGCCATAGTTGAAGGCGACGACGAGGTTCAGCGACTCGTTTGCCCGGGTCAGCGTCTCGGCCTCTTCCAGCAATGTACGGATGTCGTTCGCGAGCCCGGTGCGGTCGCCGATCAGCCGGACCCTCACCCCGTTCCTGTGCAGCTCGGCGAGATCGCGGCGGATGAAGAGCTTCAAGAGCCCCATCAGATCGGTCACTTCCGATTTCGGCCGCGACCAGTTCTCCGAAGAGAAGGCGTAGACCGTCAGCCAGGATATGCCCATCTCCGGAGCCGCCCGGACCGTCTGGCGCAGCGCCTCGACGCCGGCGCGGTGGCCGGCTAGCCGCGGCAGGCCGCGCGCCTTGGCCCAGCGGCCATTGCCGTCCATGATGATCGCGACATGCGCGGGCGTCGTCATCCTCGTGCCTGCTCTTTACGAATCCGCCCTGCCGCCCTGCCGAGTCCGCCGCCTTTGCGGCGGTCAGACGTGCATGATCTCCGCTTCCTTGTCGGCGAGCAGCCCGTCGATCGTATGAATGGTCTCGTCGGTGAGCTTCTGCACCTTGTCGGATTGGACGTGCGAATCGTCCTTGCTGATCACGCCGTCCTTCTCGGCCTTCTTGACGTGCTCCATGCCGTCGCGGCGCACGTGGCGCGCGGCCACCCGCGCATGCTCGGCATATTGGTGCGCAATCTTGACCAGTTCCTTGCGGCGCTGCTCGTTGAGCTCGGGCAAGGGTATGCGCAGCGTGGTGCCGTCGACGATCGGATTGAAGCCGAGATTGGCTTCGCGGATCGCGCGGTCGACGGCGCCGACGAGCTGCTTGTCCCAGACCGACACCGAGATCATGCGCGGTTCCGGCACGGAGACCGTGCCGACCTGGTTGATCGGCATCGACGAGCCGTAGGCCTGCACGTTCACCGGGTCGAGAAGGTTGCTCGAGGCGCGACCGGTGCGGAGCGAAGCGATGTCGTGCTTGAACGCGCTCACCGCGCCGTCCATGCGCCGCTGCAAATCCTTGAAATCAACGCCAACCGTCATGGTCCGTCTCCATCACCAGAGCGCCTTCACAACCGATAGAATCACGAAATCGCTCTAACTGTTTGTTTGTCGCGTGCTCTTATCCGAAAAGTACCGGACTTTTCGGGATCATGCGTAGGCCTGCCGTCCCCTGATCCGCGGAGCCGGCTATTTTTCCGCAACGACCGTGCAATGGCCGTTGCCCCGCAAAATAGCGCCGAAACCACCGCTTTCGTGGATCGAGTAGACGATTATCGGAATGTTGTTTTCACGTGCAAGGGCAATCGCGGCCGTATCCATGATGGAGAGGCCTTTCACCAGCACCTCCTCATGTGTCAGCCGCTCATAGCGGACAGCATCCGGATGCTTCTTGGGATCGGCCGAGTAGACCCCATCGACTTGCGTTCCCTTGAAGAGGGCATCGGCGCTGATCTCGGCGGCACGCAGCGCCGCCGCCGAATCGGTGGTGAAATACGGATTGCCCGTGCCGCCGGCAAAGATCACTACCTTGCCCTGGTCCATGTAGGAGGTCGCCTGCCGTTGCGAAAAACTCTCGCAGATCTCCGGCATCGCAATCGCCGAAAGCACGACCGTGTCGACGCCGAGCTTCATCAGCGATGTGCGCAGCGCGAGCGAGTTGATGACTGTCGCGAGCATGCCCATGTGGTCGCCGGTCACCCGGTCGCCGCCCTTCGACGCCACCGCCACGCCACGAAAAATGTTGCCGCCGCCGATGACCACGCCGACTTCGACGCCGAGGTCGCGCGCCTCCTTGATGTCGGAGGCTATGCGGTCGACGACGGAGACGTCGATGCCAAAACCCTGCTGCCCCATCAGGGCCTCGCCGGACGCCTTCAAGAGTACCCGGCGATACAAGGGCTTGGCCGTCATCTTATCCTCGTCCGAGCGGGATTGCGTTCCTCTGAACATCATCCCGCTCTATCTCGTTGTTCGAGCACGATCCTGTCCGAAAACCGGCTTCCACTTTTCGCGATCATGCCCATGTCCGCTGCGGCCCTGCGATACACGAAGGCCACCGCGATGTCACGCGGCGGCGTTCTCACAAAATGGCCGAAGCGCTTGATGCTGCGTTATTTTTTCCCCGACCGCGACCCCGCTCCTCGGATGGCGGCGCGTCAGGCCGGCAGCGGGACGCTGCCGCTCCGGCTCAGCTCTTCTGAAGCGCCAGATGCGCGCCGAGCCCGACCAGCACGGCGCCGCCGCCGCGCTGCATCAGCCGGCGCGCGCGGAGCGAGCCTTTGAGCCGGTGCATGACCGTGCCGGCGACCAATACGCAAACGACGTCGGCCGACGAGAACATCAAATTCACGATCGTGCCGAGGACGATGAACTGGAGCCACACCGGGAAGGAGGCCGAGGCATCGATGAATTGCGGGAGGAAGGCCACGAAGAAGATCGCGGTCTTCGGGTTGAGCACCTCGACGGTGACGCTTTCGAAGAAGGCGCGGCGAGCAGATTTGGCCTCGATCGCCGGCAAGGCCAGGTCGGTCTTCGTCCTGAACAGCTGGATACCCAGCCAGACCAGGTAGAGCGCGCCCGCGAACTTGACCGCCAGATAGAGCGTCGGCACGGCGTGGAAGACCGCCGACAGGCCCGCCGCGGCGGCGAAGACATGCACGTAGCAACCGAGGTGAATGCCGAGCGACGCCATCAATCCGGCCATGCGCCCGCGTGCGACCGTCTGGGCGGCGGCGTAAAGCATCGCCGGGCCCGGGATGTAGGCAAACACGGCCGTGGTGGCGAAGAAAGCGGCGAGCAGTTCGGCGGACGGCATGGTCTTCAGCCCTCAAAGCGGCGGTACCAAACAAAAAATGGCCGCGACGGTCAACGTCGCGGCCACCGCGATCAGCGGTCGAGACGACGGCTATTTCTTGGCGACGGCCGCGACTTCCGCGGCAAAGTCCGTCGTCTCTTTCTCGATGCCCTCGCCGAGCGCAAAACGCACGAAGCCGGTGATCTTGGCGGCGGCACCGATCTCCTTCTCGGCTTCCTTCAGCGCCTTCTCGACGGTGAGGTCGGGATTGAGCACGAAGGCCTGCTTCAGGAGCACGACTTCCTCGTAGAATTTGCGCAGCCGGCCTTCCACCATCTTCTCGATGATCGCCTCGGGCTTGCCCGACTGGCGCGCCTGGTCGGAGAAGATGTCCTTCTCGCGCGCGATCACGGCGGGGTCGATCTCCTCCGCCGTCAGCGCGAGCGGGTTGGCGGCGGCCACGTGCATGGCGACCTGGCGTCCGAAAGCGCGCGCGGCGTCCGCATTCCCCGACGTCTCGAGCGCCACGAGCACACCCATCTTGCCGAGGCCCTCGGCTGCCGCATTGTGGATGTAGGTGGCCACGATGCCGGCGGGCACGGAAAGCTTCGCCGCGCGGCGGAACGACATGTTCTCGCCGATCGTGCCGACCGCGTCCTTGATCGTTTCGGCCACCGACTTGTCCGAGTGCGGATATTTGGCGGCAGCGGTTTTCGCCGTGTCGCCATCGTGGGCGAGCGCGACCTTGGCGACGTTACGCACGATCTCCTGGAAAGCGTCGTTGCGGGCGACGAAATCGGTTTCCGAGTTGACCTCGACGACGGCCGCTTCGCGCAGGCCGGAATCGATGCCGATCAACCCTTCGGCCGCGGTGCGGCCGGCCTTCTTGTCGGCCTTCGAGATGCCTTTCTTGCGCAGCCAGTCGACCGCAGCGTCCATGTCGCCATTGGTGGCGGCAAGGGCTGCCTTGCAGTCCATCATGCCGGCGCCGGTCAGCTCGCGCAGCTCTTTCACCTGGGTAGCGGAAATGGTCATGTCAAAAGCCTCTTGTTGCGTGCGAGACCGGCGCACCATCGATTCCTCGATGATGCGCCGGCCAGAATTTCAGGAATGCGACAGGCCGGAAGTTCAGGCCGGCTTGTCTTCCGCCGGCAGTTGGTCGAGCGTCGGCTCCGACGGAGCCTCGGCGGAGGCGCCAAGGTCGATGCCGAACGAGCCCTGCTGGCGCGCAATGCCGTCGATCGCGGCCTTGGCGGCGAGATCGCAGTAGAGCGCGATCGCGCGCTGCGCATCGTCATTGCCCGGGATCGGGAAATCGATCAGGTCCGGATCGCAGTTGGAGTCGATGATGGCCACGACCGGGATGCCGAGACGCTTGGCCTCCTGGATGGCGATCGCCTCCTTGTTGGTGTCGACCACGAACATCAGATCGGGCACCGAGCCCATGTCCTTGATGCCGCCGAGCGCCTTGTTGAGCTTCTCGCGCTCGCGGTCGAGGTTGAGGCGCTCCTTCTTGGTGAAGCCCTGTGCCTCGCCGGCCAGCATCTCGTCGAGCTTGCGCAGGCGCGAGATCGAGTTCGAGATCGTCTTCCAGTTGGTGAGCATGCCGCCCAGCCAGCGCGAATTGACGTAATACTGCGCCGAGCGGGCTGCGGCATCGGCGATGATGTCGGATGCCTGGCGCTTGGTGCCGACAAAGAGCACGCGGCCGCCGGCGGCGACAGTGTCCGATATCTGCTTCAGCGCCTGGTGCAGCAGCGGAACCGTCTGCGACAGGTCGATGACGTGGATGTTGTTGCGGGCGCCGTAGATGTAGGGCGCCATCTTCGGGTTCCAGCGGTGGGTCTGGTGGCCGAAATGCACGCCAGCCTCGAGCAGCTGACGCATGGAGAACTCTGGCAGAGCCATGCTTTACTTTCCTTTCCGGTTGGCCTCCACGGACATCGACGCTGCTAGGCAAAGCCCCTCGCGCCACCGGCGGTCGCCGCCGGATTTCTCCCGGCCGGAAACCAAGTCCGTGTGTGGAATAGGGGCGGCATATAGAGGCGCAAAGCCGGAAAAGCAAGCGGCTGCGCTCGTTTGCATGCCGGAACGGCAGCGGCATTCCGCGTCAGCGCACGTCCCGCGGCGCTGTTTCGCCGCCGGCCGGCGCGCATTTCTTCCGGGTCAGGCAGCCTTCTCCGGCGCCTCGGCCACAGGCCGCCGCCGCAAGGCAAAGCCGATGACGAACAGGACCGGGCCCGCCCAGAACACGATCGGGCTATATGCTGGATAGCCGTACATCCTGACCAGATCGGCCACGCTGGCGCACACCCCGGCGGCTTGAACGAGGCAGCCCCCGAGCCCCCAGACCGAGCCGCCGAGAAAGTCTGTGACCGCGCTGTGGGTGGCGTACCACCAGACCAGCGAGACCAGCATCAAAAGAAAACCGATAGCGGTCAACAGTCGTGAAATCTTGCGCGCGCTCATCGTCGCCCCTCCCAAGCATACTCCAGCATACTTGGAATTTTATTTGACGAGAAGCCGGAAGTTTTAAGATCAATTCTCCGATAGCGTGCGGCGCACCGCGTCGCGCCAGCCCTTGAGCTTGCGCGTCCGCTCCGCCTCCTGCATGGCCGGCTTGAAGCGGCGGTCGAGCGCCCAGGATTTGGCGAAGGCCCTTGCCTTTGGCCACACACCCGCCTTCGAGCCCGCAAGCCAGGCAGCACCCAGCGCCGTGGTCTCGAGGATTGTCGGCCGGTCGACCGGCGCGTCGAGCATGTCGGCCAGCCGCTGCATGGTCCAGTCGGATGCGACCATGCCGCCATCGACGCGCAGGACCGTCTTTGCCGAACCGTCCTTCCAGTCCTTCTTCATGGCGTCGAGCAGGTCGCGCGTCTGGAAGGCCACGGATTCCAGCGCCGCACGCGCGAACTCGGCCGGACCGGAATTGCGCGTCAGGCCGAAGACCGCACCGCGCGCATTCGCGTCCCAGTGCGGTGCGCCGAGGCCGACAAAGGCCGGCACGAGATAGACGTCCTGGCTTGGGTCGGCGTGCGCGGCAAGCTCGCCGCTGTCGGCTGCCCTGGAGATCATCTTGGCGCCGTCGCGCAGCCATTGCACGGCGGCGCCGGCGATGAAGATGGAGCCCTCGAGCGCATAGGTGGTCTTGCCGTTCAGGCGGTAGGCGATGGTGGTGAGCAGCCTGTTCCTCGAGCGCACGAGGTCCGTGCCGGTGTTGAGGATGGCGAAGCAGCCGGTGCCGTAGGTGGATTTCATCATGCCCGGCTGGAAGCAGGCCTGGCCGATGGTCGCGGCCTGCTGGTCACCGGCAACGCCGAGGATCGGGATCTCGGCGCCGAACAGCGACTTTTCCGTGCGGCCGAAATCGGCGGCGCAATCCTTCACCTCGGGCAGCAGCGCGCGTGGGATGCCGAGCAGCTTCAGCAGCTCGTCGTCCCAGGAATTGTCGGCGATGTTGTAGACCAGCGTGCGCGAGGCATTGGTGGCGTCGGTCGCATGCACCTTGCCGCCGGTGAGCCGCCAGACCAGGAAGCAGTCGATCGTGCCGGCGAGCAGCTCGCCCTTCTCGGCGCGCCTGCGCGCGCCTTTCACATTGTCGAGCAGCCAGGCGATCTTGGTGCCGGAGAAATACGGATCGAGCAGCAGGCCGGTCTTCCGCGAGAAACGCTTCTCCAGCCCCTGCTGCTTGAGCTTTTGGCAAAGCGGCGCGGTGCGGCGGTCCTGCCAGACGATGGCATGGTGAATGGGCTTGCCGGTCACCCTGTCCCAGACGACGACCGTCTCGCGCTGATTGGTGATGCCGATCGCGGCGATCTCCTCGGCGCACCTGCCGGCGGCCTTCAGCGCTGCGCGGCAGGTCGAGACGACGCTGGACCAGATCTCCTCGGCGTCGTGCTCGACCCAGCCCGATGCCGGATAATGCTGCCGGAATTCCTCCTGGCCGACGCCGGCCACCTTCATCTCGCCGTCGAAGACGATGGCGCGGCTCGACGTGGTGCCCTGGTCGATCGCAAGCACGAAACCGGCCATCTTTCTTCCCTCCTTCAAAGATCAGGGGAGCCGGCTTCAGGCCGCCTCCCCTGCACTTCAGGCCGCCTCAAGGACGGCAGTCAAGTTACTGCGACGTCCAGCGCTTGATGAGCTCCTCATAGGCGATGGTCTCGCCCTTCGGCTTCTCATTCTCGAGCTTGGCCTTCGGCCCGTCGGGCTTGCCGAGCCACTCGGCCGGGTCCTTCGCCTCGTTGAGGCGCGGGCCGCAGCCGCCATAAACGTTGGCGCCTTCGTCCGCGGCCTGCATGCGGGCCATGGTCACGTCCATTTCCTCGGCCAGGCGATCCATCGCTTCCTGCGGCGTGAAGGCGCCGGAGTTCACGTCGCCGATCTGCTGCCACCAGATCTGCGCCAGCTTCGGATAGTCGGGCACGTTGATGCCGGTCGGCGACCAGGCGACGCGGTCGGGCGAGCGATAGAACTCGACCCAGCCGCCAAGCTGCGGCGCACGGTCCGTGAAGGACTGATGCCGGATGTCGGAGTCGCGGATGATGGTCAGGCCGACATGCGCCTTCTTGAGCGACACGGTCTTGGCCACCGCGAACTGCGCGTAGAGCCAGGCGGCCTTGGCGCGGTCGAGCGGCGTCGACTTCAGGATCGTCCAGGAGCCCACGTCCTGGTAGCCGATCTTCTGGCCTTCCTTCCAGTACGGGCCGTGCGGCGACGGCGCCATCCTCCAGAGCACGTTGCCCTGGTCGTCGACGGTGTTGTTGCCTTCCGACTTCGGCTTCACCATGTCGGCCAGGAACGCCGTGTACCAGAAGATCTGCTGGGCAACGTTGCCCTGGCTGAGTGCCGGCAGCGACTGGTAGAAGTCGTAGCTCGCCGCTCCCGGAGGCGCGTATTTGCGCAGCCACTCGTCCCACTTGGCGATGGCATATACGGAAGCAGGTCCGTTGGCTTCGCCGCCGCGCGAGACCGAGGCGCCGGAGGGGTTGCACGAACCCTTCTCCATGCGGATGCCCCACTCGTCGATCGGGATGCCGTTCGGCTCGCCCGGGCTGCCCGTGCCGGCCATCGAAAGCCAGGCGTCGGTCATGCGCCAGCCGAGATCCGGAGCGCGCTTGCCGTAGTCCATGTGGCCGTAGATCTGGACGCCGTCGACCTCCTTCACGTCATTGGTGAAGAAGTCTGCGATGTCCTCATAGGCCGACCAGTTCACCGGCACGCCAAGATCGTAGCCGTACTTGGCCTTGAACTTGTCCTTCAGGTCCTGCCGGGCGAACCAGTCGGCGCGGAACCAGTAAAGGTTGGCGAACTGCTGGTCGGGAAGCTGGTAAAGCTTGCCGTCCGGCCCGGTCGTGAACTTGATGCCGATGAAGTCCTCGAGGTCGAGACCCGGATTGGTCACGTCCTTGCCGTCGCCCGCCATGAAGTCGGTCAGATTGTAGGCGAGCTGCATGCGCGAATGCGTACCGATCAGGTCGGAGTCATTCACGTAGCCGTCGTAGAGATTGCGGTTCGTCTGCATCTGGGTCTGCACCGCCTGGACGACTTCACCCTCGCCCAGGATCTGGTGGTTGACCTTGATGCCCGTGATCTCTTCGAAGGCCTTGGTGAGCACGGTCGATTCATAGGTGTGCGTCGGGATGCCTTCCGAGAGCACGTTGATTTCCATGCCGGCGAAGGGTTTCGCGGCATTGATGAACCATTCCATCTCCTTCAGCTGCTCTTCCTTGGAGAGCGTGGAAGGCTGGAACTCGTCATTTACCCACTTCTCCGCTGCAGCCATATCCGCCCAGGCAGGACCCGCAAGCCCCACCAACGCCACGACTGCAACGGATGCAAAAAGGTGCGATCTCATTGCGTTTCCTCTCATCTTCGGGTTTCACACGGACCCCTTGCAGGCCGAAGCCGACAAGAGGTCCGTGTGTGGCGATCAAGCCGCCCGTGCGCATACGGACGGCGTCTCACGCCGGTTACGCTGGCGGCCGGAATGCCCTTGCGCGGTGGGCATCCCTTTCGAAACCGCAAGCGATTCAAGGCGGCCATCCTCACACCCAGCGAAAGATCGCGAGCGCAAGAACTGCCGAAACGATTGTTCCCCACCACAGCGGGAGATCGGTGAAGGCCATCCAGCCGAGGTGGACGTAAGCCGCGGCCAGCAGCGAGATGAACAGCCGGTCGCCGCGCGTCGTATCGAGCCCGAGCACGCCGTGGCGCGGGTTGCCGCCCGGGCTTGCCCATTCCCAGACCGTCATGCCGACCAGCGCCAGCGCGATCAGGCCGAAAAAAACCGCGGTCTGCCAGGTCCAGGCCATCCAGCTCAGGTCAAACATTTTCCTACCCCTCCTCCCAGAGGTTCGAGCGGTGTCAGACCCGCCCCAGGGCAAAGCCCTTGGCGATGTAGTTTCGGACGAACCAGATCACGAGCGCGCCCGGGATGATGGTGAGCACGCCGGCGGCGGCGAGCAGCCCGAGCTCGTAGCCGGCGGTGCTTGCGGTGCGCGTCATCACCGCGGCGATCGGCTTTGCCGCCACCGCCGTCAGCGATTTGGCGAGCAGCATTTCCACCCATGAGAACATGAAGCAGAAGAAGGCGGTGACGCCGATGCCCGACGCGATCAGCGGCATGAAGATCTTTACGAAGAAGCGCGGCCAGGAATAGCCGTCGATATAGGCTGTCTCGTCGATCTCCTTGGGCACGCCCGACATGAAACCTTCAAGGATCCATACGGCGAGCGGGATGTTGAACAGGCAGTGCGCCAGCGCCACCGCCCAGGGCGTGTCGAACAGCTCGATCGCCGAATAGAGCTGGTAGAAGGGCAGAGCGAAGACCGCCGGCGGCGCCATGCGGTTGGAGAGCAGCCAGAAGAACAGATGCTTGTCGCCGAGGAAGCGGTAGCGAGAGAAGGCGTAGGCTGCGGGCAGCGCTACGGCGACCGAGATCACCATGTTGATCAGCACATAGCTGATCGAGGAGATGTAGCCGTTGTACCAGACCGGGTTGGTGAGGATCTCCTCGTAGCTCGCCGTGGTGAAATTGCGCGGGAAGAGGCCGAAGCCGCCGAGGATCTCGTTGGTGGTCTTGAACGACATGTTGAGCAGCCAGTAGATCGGCAGCATCAGGAAGATGATGTAGAGCGTCGGCACGAGCCAGCGCAGCGAAGGACCGCGCCGGCGCGATGCCGCGACCCTTTGCCGGCTGGCGGAGGCGCTTGCCGCGGTGGCGACGGCTGCGGGAGCAGTGGTTTCGGAAGAGCTCATTCCTCTTCTCCCCGCGTCATCAGCGTATAGAAGATCCAGCAGACCAGCAGCGTCATCAGGAAGTAGATGATCGACATCGCCGCGGCGATGCCGAGGTTGAATTCGCCGAGTGCTGCCTTGACCAGGTCGATCGACAGGAAGGTGGTGGCGTTGCCGGGGCCGCCGCCGGTCAGCACGAACGGCTCGGTGTAGACCATGAAGCTGTCGATGAAGCGCAGCAGGATCGCGATGGTGAGCACCCGCCGCATCTTCGGCAGCTGGATGTAGCGGAACGTGGCCCAGCGCGAAGCGCTGTCGATGCGGGCCGCCTGGTAATATGCGTCGGGGATCGAAGTCAGGCCGGCATAAGCCAGCAGAACGACCAGCGACGTCCAGTGCCAGACGTCCATAAGCACGACCGTGAACCAGGCGCCGAAAGGCTGGCGGGTGAAATTGTATTCGAAGCGGAACGCCTCGCCGAAGACGTCGCCGAGCGCGCCGCCAAGCGCGTTCAGTCCGTAGCCGAGCAGGCCGATGTCGGGCAGCGCGAAGATGTTCCACATCGCGCCGACCACGTTCCACGGGATGAGCAGCGGCAGGGCCATGAGCACCAGGCAGACCGAAACCCACGGCCCCTTGCGCGGCATGGCGAGCGCCACGGCGACGCCGAGCGGCACCTCGATCAACAGGATGATGCCGGTGAACAGGAATTGCCTCAGCAGCGAGTCATGGAAGCGGTCGGAGGCCAGCACCTGGCGGAACCACTTCATGCCTTCGAAGAAGAAGACGTTGTTGCCGAACGTCTCCTGCACCGAATAATTCACCACCGTCATCAGCGGAATGATGGCGTTGAAGGCCACCAGCAGCATCACCGGCAAGACCATGAACCAGGCCCGGTTGTTCCAGGTCTTCGTCATGGCCGCGCCCCTCCCTCGACCCGCCAGGAATTGGCGTAGACGTTGATGCCCTTCGGATCGAAGGCGATGTGCGGATCGGCCGGGATCTCGCCGTCCTCGGGGACGATCGCCGCGACGTCGTGGCCGGACAGGCGAGCCCGCACTATTCTGTGGCGGCCGATATCCTCGACCTTGGCGATCGCGACCGGCGTACCGGTGCGCCCGAGCCGCACATATTCGGGCCTGACGCCGAGCTCGACCTTGGCCGCCTTGTCGACCGCCACGGGGTAAGGCAGCTCGATCGACATCTCGCCGATTTTCGCGGTCGAGCCCGAAAGTGTCGCCGGCAGCACGTTCATGCCGGGCGAGCCGATGAAATAGCCGACGAAAGTGTGCTTCGGCCGTTCGAACAGCTCGGCCGGCGTGCCGATCTGCACGATCTCGCCGTCATACATCACCACGACCCGGTCGGCGAAGGTGAGCGCCTCGGTCTGGTCGTGCGTGACGTAGACCATGGTGAAACCGACCTGCCGGTGCAGCTGCTTCAACTGCGAGCGCAATTGCCACTTCATATGCGGGTCGATGACGGTGAGCGGCTCGTCGAACAGGATGGCGTTGACGTCGGAGCGCACGAGGCCGCGGCCGAGCGCGATCTTCTGCTTGGCGTCGGCGGTCAGCCGCCGCGCCTTGCGCCCGGCCATGTCGGTGAGGCCGATCATGGCCATGATCTCGCGCACCCGCCGATCTGCCTCGTCGTGAGGTACGCCGCGGTTGCGCAGCGGGAAAGCGAGGTTCTCGTAAACCGTCATCGTGTCGTAGACGACGGGGAACTGGAACACCTGCGCGATGTTGCGCTCTTCGGTCGAAAGCTCGGTCACGTCCTCGCCGTCGAACAGCAGCCGGCCCTCGCTCGGATGCAGCAGCCCCGAGATGATGTTGAGCAGCGTCGTCTTCCCGCAGCCGGAAGGGCCGAGCAGGGCATAGGCGCCGCCATCCTCGAAGGTGTGGTGCACTTCCTTCAGCGCGTAGTCGGCGGGCGACCGCGGCCGGTCGGTGTAGGCATGGCGGATATGGTCGAGTCCTATGCGCGCCATCGCCGCCTCACGCCGCCCGGGGCAGGGCGACCGCCCTGCCCTCGCCGTCGAACACCATGATGTGACGCGGGTCGATGAAGACCTCGATCGCCTCGTCCGGCTCGAAGATCTTGACGCCGGGCGCGAGCATGACCCAGCGCGCGCCGGCGAAATCGAGATGAACGAAGCTTTCCGACCCGGTGACCTCGGTGACCGACACCCTGGCGCTCACCGGCACCGCGCCTGCCGCCGGGCTCGATAAAGAGAGATGGTGGGGTTGAAAGCCGATCGTGTAGTCGCGGTCGGCAATGCCCGCAAAACCCGCGGGCACCGGGAGGTTCACCCCACCATCAAGCTGGAAACTCGCGCCCTTCTTGGAAAGGACGATCGTGTTGAGCGGAGGATCGGCGAAGGTTCTCGCCGTGATCAGATCGTTCGGCCGGCGGAACACCTCGATCGTCGGCCCGAACTGGGTGATGCGGCCTTCCGAAAGCGTCGCCGTGCTGCCGCCGAGCAGCAGCGCCTCGTGCGGCTCGGTGGTGGCGTAGACGAAGATGGCGCCGGACTCGGCGAAGATGCGCGGCAGCTCGGCGCGCAGCTCCTCGCGCAATTTGTAGTCGAGATTGGCGAGCGGCTCGTCGAGCAGCACCAGGCTGGCATTCTTGACGATCGCGCGGGCGAGCGCGGTGCGCTGCTGCTGTCCGCCGGAAAGCTGCAGCGGCGTGCGATCGAGATAGGGCGTGAGCTTGAGCAGTTCGGCGGCGCGGCGGACTTCCGTCTCGATCTTGTCGCGCGGCGCGCCGGCCACGCGCAGCGGCGAGGCGATGTTCTCGAACACCGTCATCGCCGGATAGTTGATGAACTGCTGGTAGACCATGGCGACGTTGCGCCGCTGCACCGGGACGCCGGTCACGTCCTTGCCGTCGAACCAGACGGTGCCCGAACTCGGAACGTCGAGCCCGGCCATCAGCCGCATCAGGCTGGTCTTGCCTGACAGCGTGGGCCCGAGCAGCACATTGAGAGAGCCGTGACGAAGCGCAAGCGACACGTCGCGGATATGATCCGCGCCGCCGACCGTCTTCGTCACATTCCTCAGTTCCAGCATCGCGCCCTCCTCCAAGGCTTGCTGCTGTCGATTTTCTCACCTCAGGCGGCCGCGGTCCTCGCTCCTTCGCCCGCGGTACGCATGAACTCGTCGAGCGCGGCGCCCTGTTCCCTGGTCAGCCGCAGCCCGCGCTTGGTCCGCCGCCACAGCACGTCATCGGCGGTGACGGCCCATTCGTGCTTCATCAGGTAGCGGATCTCGGCCTCGTAAAGGTCGGCGCCGAAAGAGCGGCCGAGATCGGCTTCCGAGCGCGCCGCGCCGAGCAGGGTGCGCGCCCGCGTGCCGTAGAGCCTGACCAGCCGCCGCGCGAAGCCCAGATCGAGAAACGGATATGCCGCCCTCAGGCCATCGACCTCGCGGTCGTAGCCGGTCGCCGCGAACTCGCCGCCGGGAAGCGGCGCCTGCTTCGTCCACGGCTTGCCCTTCTTGCCGAGGAAGCCTTCGATCTTTTCCACCATCTGCTCGGCGAGCCGCCGATAGGTGGTGATCTTGCCGCCGAAGATGTTGATCAGCGGCGCCTGGCCGTCGCCGCCCTCGGATTTGAGCACGTAGTCGCGCGTGGCCTCCTGCGCCTTGGACGCGCCGTCATCGTAGAGCGGACGCACGCCGGCATAGGTCCAGACGATGTCCTCGCGCTTCACCGGGGTCGAAAAATACTCGCTTGCCGCGTCGCAGAGGTAGTTGATCTCCTCCTCGCTGATCGCGGTGGCGCCGGGATCGCCGAGATAATCGCGGTCGGTCGTCCCGATCAGCGTGAACTCGTTCTCGTAGGGGATGGCGAAGATGATGCGGCCGTCGCGGTTCTGGAAGAAATAGGCGCGCGGATCCTCGAATTTCCGCGGCACCACGATGTGGCTGCCCTGAACCAGGCGCACATTGTGCACGTCGTTCTGGCCGACCGTGCCGGCGAGCACCATGTCTACCCAGGGACCGGCGGCGTTGACGAGCAGGCGCGCCCTCACCTCCTCCGTCCTGCCGGTCTGCAGGTCCTCGACGCTCACACGCCAGAGTTCACCTTCGCGCCGCGCGCTCGCAACCTTCGCACGCGTGCGGATCGTGGCGCCGCGGTCGGCTGCGTCGCGGGCGTTGAGCACGACGAGGCGGGCATCGTTCACCCAGCAATCGGAATATTCGAACGCCTTGGTGAAAAGCGGCTTCAGCGGCTTGCCGGCCGCATCGGTGCGCATGTCGAGGGTCTTGGTCGGCGGCAGCATTTTGCGGCCACCGATGTAATCGTAGAGGAAGAGCCCCAGCCGGATCAGCCAGGCCGGACGGATGCCCCTGGCGTAGGGCAGGACAAAACGCAGCGGCCAGATGATGTGAGGCGCATTCTTCCACAGCACCTCGCGCTCCATCAGGGATTCGCGCACCAGGCGGAACTCGTAATGCTCGAGATAGCGCAGGCCGCCGTGGATCAGCTTGGTCGATGCCGACGAGGTTCCGCTGGCAAAATCGCTCATCTCGGCCAGAAAGACGGTGAAGCCACGTCCGGACGCGTCGCGCGCGATGCCGCATCCGTTGATGCCGCCTCCAATGACGAAGATGTCATGGACCGGGACTTCACCCAATGTCTCCTCCGGATATTTTCGCGCTGCAGCAATTCTTATTGTGCGCGAAAACGTTCCGGAATTATTTCGAATGAAAAGCGAATGTCAAACGAAATCATGGGCGCCAGAATCGGCGCGGCTCAAACGCGGCGCGCCAGCATGATCTCATCGACTTCCCGATCGCCATGAAGGAAACCGCCGGGGATGCGTCCGATCTCAGAAAATCCTTCGCGCAGGTAGAACCGGATCGCCGTCGGGTTCTCGGCGCTGACCGCAAGCTCGAGCTGCCGGATGCCGCAATCGCGCGCATGACCGGTGAGCGCCTCCAGCAGCGCCTTCGCCAGACCGCCGCCGCGCCGATCTGCGCGCAGATACACCATCACGATGGTGGCCCGGTGCGCCATCTTGCTCGAGCGCTGACGCATCAGGCCCATGATGCCGACCGGCTCGCCCTCACGGAAGGCGACCAGAACCGAATTGTCCGTCAGGCGCCGGCGCCATTCCTCGTCGGCAAGAACCTCCCAGTCCTCGACGCTGCTGGCAAAGGCGGCAGGCTCGGCGCGCAACGCCTCGAGGCGAATGCGCCGGAAAATCCCGACATCATCCGGGCCGAGAATCCGGATCTCGGCAACGCCGTCAGGCATCGCGCAGGCTCTTGATTTTGCGCATCTTTATCCCGAAACCGGTCACACGCCGCGGGACATGCTTCAGCCGGCCGACGTCTCGACCAGTTCCACCTCCGCCTCGCGGCAGATATTCCGGACGGCTTCGATCTCGCAGCTGTCGGTGATGAAGGTGTCGACCTGGCTGAGGTGGCCGATGCGCACCGGCGCGGTGCGCTCGAATTTTGTCCGGTCGGAGACGAGGATCACGTGCCTGGCGTTGGCGATGATCGCCTGCGCCACCTTCACCTCGCGGAAATCGAAATCGAGCAGTGCGCCGTCATGGTCGATGGCCGAGGCGCCGATGACGGCGTAATCCACCTTGAATTGCTTGATGAAGTCGACCGCGGCCTCGCCCACGATGCCGCCGTCGGAGCCGCGCACCACGCCGCCGGCGATCACCACCTCGATCTCGGGATAGACCCGCATCCGGTTGGCGACGTTGATGTTGTTGGTGATGACCATGAGGCCGGTGTGGTCGAGCAAGGCCTCGCTCACCGCTTCTGTCGTCGTGCCGATATTGATGAAAAGCGAGGCGCTGTCGGGGATGAGCCGGGCGGCGGCGCGGCCGATCGCCTGCTTCTCGTCCGCGGCGATCTTGCGGCGCGCCTCGTATTCCATGTTCTCGATGCCGGAGGGAAACAAGGCACCGCCATGAATGCGGGTGAGCAGGCGCTGGTCGCAAAGATCGTTCAGATCCTTGCGGATGGTCTGCGGCGTGACGTTGAAATGCACCGCCAGTTCCTCCACCAGCACACGGCCATTGTCCTTGGCCATCTGGATGATTTCGGAATGACGGGGAGAGAGGAACATGGGCTGGCTACTTTCGTTTTCGCTTTTTTGAGCTATAAGCGAAAACGAAAGTCGTGGAAAGATACAAAGCGAAAACGGTAGTTAAAGCAGCAACGACGTTAGACAAACCATTTTCGGCAGCGTTCAGCGCGAAAGCGACGCCGCGATTTCGGTGATGACCTCGAATGCCATGTCGACATCGGCCTCGGTGGCATCGAACTGCCCCGCCTGGAAGCGGATCGCAACGCGGCCGTCGACCAGCGTGGGTGTCAGATAGATGCGCCCGTCATCATTGATAGCCGTGACCAGCGCCCGGTTGTGCGCATCGGAATCCAGCGAGGCAGACCGCGGTGCATGGCGGAAGCTGAACAAAGACAACATCGGCTCCGTCACGATCTCGAAGCCTGGCACTGCTGCGAGCCGTGCTGCCAGCCTCTCGCTCCAGCGGACATGATTGCGGATCATCGTGCGCAGGCCTTCGAGCCCGTGCGCGCGGATCAGAAACCAGAGCTTCAGCGCGCGGAACCTTCGACCGAGCGCCACCGACCATTCCGAGTAGTTGACGATGCCGTCGCGGCCGTACGTCTTCAGGAATTCCGGATGGATCGCCAGGGTCCTCACCAGGCTCTCGGGCTCACGCACGAAATGTGCGGTGCAGTCGAATTGCGCACCCAGCCATTTGTGCGGATTGAAGACGATCGAGTCCGCGGCTTCGACGCCGGCCCAGAAGTGCCGGTACTCCTCGCAGATCATGGCGCTGCCCGCCCACGCGGCATCGACGTGCACGAACAGGCCATGACGTTTGGCGACGCGGCAGATCGCGGCGACGTCATCGCTGCCGCCGATGCTGGTGCCGCCGACGCTCGCGACGATGCCGGCAGGCCGCATCCCTGCAGCACGGTCGGACTCGACGGCAGCCTCGAGCGCGGGCGGTTCCATGCCGCGCCAACGCCCCGCGGTCGGCACGCGCACCAGATTGTCCGAGCCGATGCCCGCAACCCAGATGGCGCGGTCTATGGACGTATGCACCTGGTCGGAAGCATAGACACGCAGCGCCGCCTTGCCGGAAAGGCCGGAGCGATTGCCCTGCCAGTCGAGCGCGCGCTCGCGCATGGTGAGCACGGCGGCAAGCGTGGCGGACGAGGCCGAGTCCTGCAGCACGCCGGAAAACCCTTTCGGAAGCCCGAGCGCCTGGCGCAGCCAGTCGATCATCTTCGTCTCGAGCTCGGTCGCCGCCGGCGAGGTCTGCCAGAGCATGCATTGCGCCGCCATGGCGGTGACGAGATGCTCGGCAACCACGGAGACCGGCGCCGCATTCGCCGGGAAATAGGCAAAAAAGCGCGGATGCTGCCAATGCGTCATGCCGGGCAGGATCACCTGTTCGAAATCGGCGAAAATCGCCTCCAGCGCTTCGCCCCGCTCGGGTGGCTCCGGCGCGATCCGGGCGGCCACCTCACCGGGCTTGGTCTGGGCGCGGACCGGCAGCTCGCGCAGCGTGTCGCGATAGTCCACGCCCCATTCGGCCGCCTTCACCGACCAGACGCGGAACTCGTTGCTGTCCATGACAAGGCCTCCCGGATTCGGCTGACGCGCCATCCTCCCGTTATGCCCTGATCGAATTGCTTCGCGCCAGACGTGACAGTGCCGGTGAGCGGCGATCGGCCACGCCCAAATCGCCATCCCCGCAGATTGGCGCCGCAGCTTGAAACTAAACAATCTAGAATGTATAGTTTCAAGCTCAACAGGATTCCCGATCGTGACTGCCGCGCATTCGAACAGGTGGGTTTTGCTGGTGACCGTTGCAGCGGGCCTGCTGCTGATCACCATCGACAACTCGGTTCTCTTCACCGCCCTCCCGACGCTCACCCGGGAGCTGGAGGCGGACTCGACGCAGGCGCTGTGGATCATAAACGCCTATCCGCTGGTGATGGCCGGCCTGCTGCTCGGGGCGGGCACGCTCGGCGATCGTATCGGACATCGCCGCATGTTCCTGATCGGCCTGGTGGTGTTCGGAACAGCCTCGCTCGTCGCGGCCTTCTCGCCGACCGCGGACATCCTGATCGCGGCGCGCGCGTTTCTGGGGGTGGGTGCCGCGGCGATGATGCCGGCGACGCTCGCGCTCATCCGCATCACCTTCGAAAACGAGCGCGAGCGCAATGTCGCCATCGCGATATGGGGCTCGCTTGCGATCGTCGGCGCCGCACTCGGCCCGATCGTCGGGGGCGCGCTGCTTGCCCATTTCTGGTGGGGATCGGTGTTCCTGATCAACGTACCCGTTGTGATCGTCGCCTTCATCGCCACGCTGTCCGTCGCGCCCGAGATCGCAGCCGACCATTCGAAGCCCTGGGACCTGTGGTCGTCGATCCTTGCTCTGTGCGCGCTGTCCGGCCTCGTGATAGTGATCAAGGAGGCCGCGCACGCGCACCCCTCCTGGGTGCTGCTCGGCGCCGCCATGGCGATCGCGGCAGTGGCATCATTCCTGTTCGTGCGTCGCCAGTCGCGCCTCACCTTCCCCCTGCTGGACTTTTCCCTGTTCCGCAACCCTGCGCTTTCTTCCGGGGTCATTGCCGCGGCCTTTGCCATGTTCGCGATAGCCGGCATCGAGCTGGTGACGACACAGCGCTTCCAGCTCGTCGCAGGATTTTCGCCGTTGGAGGCCGGCCTTCTGGTGTCGGCGACCGCGGTCGGAGCATTGGCAACTGCCTGGCTGGGCGGCGCCTTCCTGCACCGGATCGGCCTGCGCATATTGATCGCCGGCGGGCTCGCCGTCGGCTCGGCCGCGACCCTGCTTACGGCTTACGGGCTCAGCCTTGGCCTCACCTGGCTGATTGCGGGCATGGCGCTGACCGGTGCGGGCCTTGGCGCTGCGATGTCGGTCGCCTCGAGCGCCATCGTCGGCAACGCGCCCGTATATCGAGCAGGCATGGCGTCTTCGGTCGAGGAGGTGTCTTACGAGTTCGGCGGCCTCCTGGCGGTCGCCATTCTCGGCAGCCTGCTGTCGGCGCTCTACACCTGGTCGATCGTGCTGCCGCAGGGCACGTCCGAAATTGCGCGCGACAGCATTTTCGCAGCGCTGACGCTGGCCGCCGGCGATGTGGAGAACGGGCCGGCGCTCGTGCAGGCGGCTTCCGCCGCCTTCGACCGGAGCTATGTCGTCGTGATGCACGTTTGCGCGGTGATCCTGGCTCTCGGGTCGATCGCTACAGGGGCGCTGCTGCGTCGTTACGGGCCGGGCAGTGCCGCCTCGGCCTATCCGTCACATCTGGAGTAGATCACGATGCGCGCCAGCAACCGTACCCGCATCCTCGACGCCGTCCTCAAGCTCATCGAGCGCGACGGCGTCACGGGCGTGACCTTCGATGCCGTCGCGGCCGAGACCGGCCTGACCCGCGGCGGGCTGCTCTATCACTTCCCCTCGCGCGAAGAGCTGATCCTGGCGACGCACCGGCATCTGGCGGAGCAATGGGAAGCCGGCATGCGGGAGATCGCGGGCGGCGCAGCCGAGGCGACGCAGGCCGCCCAACGTCATGCCGCCTACATCCGGACCAGCGCGGAGGCGGCAACGCGCGTCGAGCTTCTGCTGATGCTGGAAAGCCTGAACGATCCCGAGCTGGACGCCTTGTGGCGGGACATCCTGGACCGGTGGGCGCCGCCTGCCCCGGAACGCGACGACGCCGCCTCCCTGTCGCATTTCATCGCGCGCCTGGCCGCGGACGGCCTTTGGGTGCACGAGGCCATGTCCGGCCAGGCGCTGCCTGCCCGCCTGAAGCAGCGAATCGTGCGGGAGTTGATCGGGATGGTGGAGGCGCAAGCCGCCCAACCGCGCCGCCGCACGCGCAAACCGGGCTGACGACCCACTCGCCGTCGGGCCAGGTCGATCAGGGCTGGTCGGGAAAGTCCGGCAGGCTCTTGAAGGCTTCTTTCAGCGCATTCGACCAGCCGTCCGAGACGGTGCGGTAATAAGGATCGTCCTGGCCGATGCGCTTCTTGAGGCCGACGCGGAACGTATCCTGTTCGTAATAGAGCATGTCGAGCGGCAAGCCGACCGAGAGATTCGACTTCAGTGTGGAGTCGAAGGAGACGATCAGCAGCTTGGCGGTCTCGGCAAAGCTCATGCGCCGGTCATAGGCGCGGATGATGATCGGCTTGCCGTATTTGGTCTCGCCGATCTGGAAGAAGGGCGTGTCTTCGGTCGACTCGATGAAATTGCCTTCGGGATAGATCATGAAGAGCCGCGGCTCGCTGCCGCGGATCTGGCCGCCCAGAATGAAGGAGGCGTTGAAATAGGATTCGGCCTTCTGACCCTCATTGGCGGAGGCCGCGATCACTTCCTTCACAGTGTTACCGACCAGCCGTGCCGTCTGGTACATGGAGGGCGTTTCGAGCAGCGTGTGGATCCGTTCCGACACGGCCTTGGTGCGCTCGTCGAGCAGGCTGACCACAGCCTGCGTCGTGGCGAGGTTGCCGGCCGACATCAGCACGACGACACGCTCGCCCGGCTCCTCCCAGACATGCATCTTCCGGAAGGTGGAGATCGAGTCGATGCCGGCATTCGTCCGCGTGTCCGACATGAACACGAGGCCGGCGTCGATCTTGAGGCCTACGCAATAGGTCATCGCGATTCGCTGCTGTTCTTCCGCGAGGTGCGGATTACTGCTCCACGGTGATCTTCACCGCAAGCTGTTCCTCGGCCTGTCCCAACAGAATTCCCGAGACGGGCATGGCGTCGCGATAGTCGCGACCGGTCGCAAGCCTCACATAACGCTCGTCGGGCGATATGCCATTGGCGCAATCGAAGGCCACCCAGCCAAGATTGCTCACATGCGCCTCCGCCCAGGCGTGGCTGGCCGCCTGCTCCGCCGCCGCGTCGAGCATCAGGTAGCCGCTCACATAACGCGCCGGAAAGCCGAGCAGGCGTGCCGCGGCGATGAAGACATGCGCGTGGTCCTGGCAGACCCCGGCCGCGTTGGTCAGCGCTTCTTCCGCGGTGGTGGCGACGTCGGTCGTGCCTTTGCGGTAGGCGACACGCTCGACGATCGTGCCCATGAGCCTGTGCAGCCGGTCGAGCTCCGCCCCCTCGTGGGCGCCGCCGGCCAAGGCCTTCAGCGCCTCGCCCGGCCTGGTGAGCGTCGTCTCCTGGCGGAACAGCCAGAGCGGCGCGAAACCGCGATGCACGCCGCAGACGCCGGCCTTGTCGAAGGTCTCGATTTCACCGCCGGCCTCGACCGCGATCACGTGCGGCTCGCCATGTGCCGACAGCAGCCTCGTGTCATTGCCGAACTGGTCGGGGAAGCGGCACTCCTCGCGCGCGCCGTCTATGTTCAGCGCCCAGCTGATCACCGTCTGCATCGTGCCGCTCGCCGGCAGAAGCCGCACGCGCTGCAAGGCGTAGTGGATGGGCGAGGCGTAGCGATACTCCGTGCGATGACTGATCCTGAGCCGCATGGCTAGTAGAACCGATAGCTTTCCGCGACCTGGTCGCCGACGCGGTTGTTGTCGCGGATGAAGGCGTCGAGAAACTCATGCAGGCCGCCGTCGAAGATCTCCTTGATCGAGCCGACTTTCAGCCGGGCGAGGACGGTTTCGGCCGTATCGTGACAGGCATGCCGGGCACCGTAGTCCTCGGCCCGGTAGCGCAGGCTTTCGACGATGCTGCGGTAGCAGAAGGCGAGCGAGCGCGGCATGCGGAAGTTGAGGATCAGATAGTCGGCGATGTTCGTCGGCCGGTAGTCGGCCTCGTAGACCCAGCGATAGGAACGGTGCGCCGCGACCGACCGCAGGATCGATTCCCATTGATAATTGTCCAGCGACGAGCCGACCCAGGAGACCGACGGCAGCAGCACGTAATATTTGACGTCGAGGATGCGCGCCGTGTTGTCGGCGCGTTCGACGAAGGTGCCGAGCTGCGAGAAGTCGAAGATCTCGTTGCGCAGCTGGGTGCCATGGAAGGCGCCGCGGATGAGAGCGGTCTCGCGCTTGATCCCGTCGAGCAGGGCCGGCAACTCGCGCTGGTCGATCTTGGGCGCCAGCATGCGCTTCATCGCCATCCAGCCTTCGTTGATCGATTCCCAGCTTTCGCGCGTCAGCGCGGTGCGCACCATGCGGGCATTGTTGCGCGCGGTCTCGATGGCAGACATGACGCTCGAGGCGTTCTCGGTATCGCGGATCAGGAAATCGGAGACGTTGGCTGCGGTGAACTCGTCGTATTTATTGCGAAAGGCGAACTCGTTTCCGGAGGAAACGACGACCGAGGTCCATTCCTCGGCCTGGCTCGCAGTCCTGGTGAGAGCCATGCGCAGGCCGGCATCCACGAGCCGCGCCATGTTCTCGGCCCGCTCGATGTAGCGGCTCATCCAGTAGAGGCCGTTGGCGGTGCGACCGAGGAGCATCAGGCCCGCCAACCTTGATCGATCGAGGCCTTCTCCAGGCCCCTCACCTTACCTCTCCCCGGAGACGGTGAGAGGGGGTCTGAAATGTTGGCGCCAACGATGACGCCCCCTCTCCCCGCTCGCGGGGAGAGGTAAGGTGAGGGGCCTGGAGAAGGCCGCTCCCGACAAAGGTTGCTAATCATCGAGCACCCAAGTGTCCTTGGTGCCGCCGCCCTGGGACGAGTTCACAACCAGTGACCCTTCTTTCAATGCGACACGTGTCAAGCCTCCCGGGACGATCTGGATCCGATCCGAAACCAATACGTACGGCCGCAAGTCGACATGCCTTGGCGCCAGCCCCTTCTCCGTCAGGATCGGCACGGTCGACAGCGACAGCGTCGGTTGGGCGATGTAGTTGGCCGGCTTCGCCTTCAGCTTCTTCGAAAACTCGTCGAGCTCCTTCTTCGACGCAGCCGGCCCGACCAACATTCCATAACCGCCCGAGCCGTGCACTTCCTTGACCACGAGTTCAGCCAAGTGCTCGAGCACATAGGCCAGGCCAGCGGGCTCCGAGCAGCGCCAGGTCGGCACGTTTTCCAGCATCGCCTTGCGGCCGGTGTAGAATTCGACGATCTCGGGCATGTAGGAATAGATCGCCTTGTCATCCGAAATGCCGGTCCCGGGCGCGTTCGCCAGCGTGATGTTGCCGGCGCGATAGACGTCCATGATGCCAGGCACACCGAGCGCCGAATCCGGACGGAAGGTGAGCGGATCGAGGAAGGCATCGTCGACGCGGCGGTAGAGCACATCGATGCGCTTGTAGCCTTCGGTCGTGCGCATCGCGACATGTCCGTCCACGACCCGTAGATCCGGCCCCTCGACCAGCTCGACGCCCATCTGGTCGGCGAGGAAGGCGTGCTCGAAATAGGCGGAGTTGTAGAGGCCCGGCGTGAGCACCGCGATGGTGGGATGACCACGCTGGGTGTCGGGCCGCACGGCGGCAAGCGACTGACGCAGGAGCTGCGGATAGTTCTCGACCGGCCGCACCTTGATCTGCTGGAACAGCTCCGGGAAGAGCTGCATCATCGTCTCGCGGTTCTCCAGCATGTAGGAGACGCCCGAGGGCGTGCGCGCATTGTCCTCGAGCACGTAGAACTCGTTCTCGGCGGTGCGCACGATGTCCACGCCGATGATGTGCGTGTACACGCCGGCCGGCGGCCTGACGCCGATCATCTCGGGCAGGAATGCCTCGTTGTTCGCGATCAGCTCTTTGGGAACCCTGCCGGCGCGCAGGATTTCCTGGCGATGGTAGATGTCGTCCAGGAAGGCGTTCAGAGCCTGCACGCGCTGCTCGATGCCCTGCGTCAGGCGCCGCCATTCGGCGCCGGAAATGATGCGCGGCACGATGTCGAACGGGATCAGCCGCTCGGCCGCCTCTTCCTGGCCATAGACGGCAAAGGTGATGCCGGTCTTGCGGAAGACACGCTCAGCATCCTGCATCTTTTCGGTAAGCCGTGTGGGGTCCTGCGCCTTGAGCCAGTCATTGTAGGCCGAATATTGCTTGCGGACGCCGGCGGGCTCCGGCTGCATCTCGTCGAAGGCGACCACGCGGTTACTCCCCTCCCCACATTTCACTGGCCTCGCTCAGGAAAAGCAAGCGCAATCGGCGGGTTGCGGCCGAGAATGCAGGCTGCGACAGCGGCTTGCCCAAGGCGCGGGCAATCTGCCCGACCGCCTGAAACGAGTTTGGGCAGGCAAGCATGGTGCGAGGCTTGCTGAAACCGCGCAGCCGCGCGCTACGTATGGTAAGGTGTCGGACGTCTCGGCGTTCCGTCGGGCGATTCCCGACGCAGCCGAGATCCTTGGGGAGACCGCCATGCGCCGTATCGTGCTTGCTCTTTTCCTGATGTTGCTTGCCGTTCCGGCCCTTGCCGGCGAAGCCGAAATCAAATCCGCCCAGGACACGATCGACCGCCAGCTCCAGGCGTTCCTCGCCGATGACGGGGCGCTCGCCTATTCGTTTGCGGCGCCGAACGTCAAGCGCATCTTCCCGACGGTCGAATCCTTCATGTCGATGGTGACCAGCGGCTACAAGCCGGTCCACCGGCCGCAGAACTATTCCTTCGGCAAATCGATGCAGACCGGCCCGACCTCCATCGTGCAGCAGGTGTTGATACTCGGGCCGGACGGCAAGGATTACGAGGCGGTCTACACGCTCGAGCTGCAGGAGGACGGCACGTTCCGGATCACCGGCTGCAGCCTGCGCGCCTCGAATTCGCTGAGCACATAGAGGATTTGCCTCGGCAAAATCCGGGCGGAGAACCGGTTTCACTTTCCTGGATTTGCCTTGGGTTCGAGCGGCGGCGCCTCGCCGCCGTGGCGGCACGCCCCCTACAGAGCCGGCAGGTCGCCGCGCTTCCAGCCTTCCTGAATACCGGCCGCCCGCGCTTCGAACTCGCCCGCCTCGATGGCGTCGCGGATCGACTGCATCAGCGACTGATAATAGGCGATGTTGTTCCAGGTGAGCAGCATGCCGGCGAGCGATTCACCCGAGCGCACGAGATGGTGCAAATAGGCGCGAGAATAGTCCCGCGCGGCCGGACAATCGCTCTCCTCGTCGAGCGGGCGCGGGTCGTCGGCATGGCGCGCGTTCTTCAAATTGACCTTGCCGCGGCGCGTGTAGGCGAGCCCATGACGGCCGGCGCGCGTCGGCATCACGCAGTCGAACATGTCAATGCCGCGGGCCACCGACTGCAAGATGTCGTCGGGTGTGCCGACCCCCATCAGGTAGCGCGGCTTCCCGGCCGGCAGCGCCGGGCAGGTGACGTCGAGCATTTCGAGCATGGTCGCCTGCGGCTCGCCGACGGCCAGTCCGCCGACGGCGTAGCCCTTGAGGTCCATGGCGCCGAGCACCTCGGCCGAGCGCAACCGCAGCCGCGCCACGTCGCCGCCCTGCACGATGCCGAACATGGCCTTGCCGGGCTGGTTGCCGAAGGCTGCCTTGCAGCGCTCCGCCCAGCGCAGCGAAAGCTCCATCGCGCGCTCGATCTCTTGCTCCCCGGCAGGCAGCGCCACGCATTCGTCGAGCTGCATCTGGATGTCGGAATCGAGCAGGCCCTGGATCTCGATCGACCGCTCGGGCGACATTTCATGGGCCGAGCCGTCGATATGCGAGCGGAAGGTCACGCCGGTCTCGGTCACCTTTCGCAGCGCCGCGAGCGACATCACCTGGAAGCCGCCGGAATCCGTCAGGATCGGACGCGGCCAGCGGGCGAATTCATGCAGGCCGCCGAGACGCGCGACGCGCTCGGCGCCCGGCCGGAGCATCAGGTGATAGGTGTTGCCGAGAATGATGTCGCTGCCCGCCGCGCGCACCTGATCCATGTACATGGCCTTGACCGTGCCGCCGGTACCGACCGGCATGAAGGCCGGCGTGCGCACGCTGCCGCGCGGCATCGCGATCTCGCCGCGCCTGGCCTTGCCGTCCGTCGCGAGCAGGCGGAAGGAAAAGGCTTTCGTCATGCGTTGCCCCGGAAAAGCAGGCTGGCATCGCCGTAGGAATAGAAGCGATAGCCGCTCGCGATCGCGTGCGCATAGGCAGCGCGCATCGCCTCGAGCCCGGAGAAGGCCGAGACGAGCATGAAGAGGGTCGAACGCGGGAGATGGAAGTTGGTCATCAGAATGTCTGCGGTACGAAACCGGTAGCCCGGCGTGATGAAGATGTCGGTGGCGCCGGACCATGGCCGGATCGCCCCCTCCGGCGTCGCCGCACTCTCCAGCAGGCGCAGCGAGGTGGTGCCGACGGCAACGATGCGCCCGCCGCGCGCGCGGACGTCGTTCAGGGCTGTGGCGGTCTGTTCGGAGACGGTGCCGGTCTCCGCGTGCATGCGGTGGTCCGTGGTGTCGTCGGCCTTCACCGGAAGGAAGGTCCCTGCCCCGACATGCAGCGTCACGAAATGACGCTCTATGCCCCTGGCAGCGAGTGCGGAGAGAAGCTCGGGCGTGAAGTGAAGCCCTGCCGTGGGGGCCGCCACAGCCCCCTCCTCGCGTGCATAGACGGTCTGGTAGTCGGTGCGGTCGCGCTCGTCGTCCTGCCGCTTCGAGGCGATGTAAGGCGGCAGCGGCACATGCCCGACCGCCTTCAGGGCATCGTCGAGATAGGCGCCGGAAAGGTCGAAGCCGAGCAGGGCCTCGCCGCCGTCGCGCTTTTCAAGCACCGTGGCGTCGAGGCTGCCGACGAGGCAGATGTTTTGCGTATGGCCGAAGCTGATCCGGTCGCCCGGCACGACACGCTTTGCGGGCCGCAGGAAGGCAAGCCACTGGTCGGGCGCGGTGCGCATATGCAGCGTCGCCTCCACGCGCGCGTGCCCGTCGTCCCGCCGGCGCAGGCCTTCGAGCTGCGCCGGGATCACCTTGGTGTCGTTGAAGACGAGAGCGTCGCCGGGCCGCAGCAGGTCCGGCAGCTCATGCACGGCGCGATCCTCGAACGCGCCAGCCGGCCGCACGACGAGCAGCCGCGCGGCGTCGCGCGGCTCGGCCGGACGCAACGCGATGCGGTCGTCAGGGAGTTCGAAGTCGAAGAGGTCGACGCGCAAGAGGATGTTCCTCCGAGCCGTCACAGCGGCAGTCGTTCTTCTCCCCGTTCACGGGGAGAAGATGCCGGCAGGCAGATGAGGGGCGGCGCCGAGGTTTGAAAGCGCAGCGCCGCCCCTCATCCGACCCTGCGGGCCACCTTCTCCCCGCAAGCGGGGAGAAGGAAGAACTAGGCCGGGACGTCAGCCGCGACCTTCATCGACACGATCTTGTCGGGGTCCTTCACCGGCTCGCCGCGCTTGATCTTGTCGACATTCTCCATGCCTTCGATGACCTGGCCCCAGACCGTGTACTGGCGGTTCAGGAAGCTGGCGTCGCCAAAGCAGATGAAGAACTGCGAGTTGGCCGAGTTCGGATTCTGCGAGCGCGCCATCGAGCAGGTGCCGCGGCCGTGGTTCATGTTGTTGAACTCGGCCTTGAGGTCGGGCTTGGCCGAGCCGCCCATGCCGGCACGGGCGGGATTGAACGATTTCGAGCTGGAGTTGCCGAACTCGACGTCGCCGGTCTGCGCCATGAAGCCGTCGATCACGCGATGAAAGACCACGCCGTCATAGGCGCCTTCGCGCGCAAGCTCCTTGATGCGCGTCACATGGCCGGGCGCCAGATCCGGAAGAAGCTCCATCACCACGCGGCCCTTCGTCGTCTCCATGATAATCGCGTTCTCGCGATCCTTGATTTCCGCCATTTCGATTGTCCCTTTTCCTGGATTTGCTTCAGCCGTCGGCTGCGATGCGAACCTTGATCATGCGGTCCGGTTCCGCCACCGAACCATTATCGGCCTCGGCGCCCTTCTTGATGCGGTCGACCAGTTCCATGCCTTTCTCGACCTTGCCGACGATGGTGTAGCCCCCGTCCAGGTGCGGCGCCGGCGCGAACATGATGAAAAATTGCGAGTTGGCGGAGTCCGGGCTCTGCGCACGCGCCATGCCGAGCACGCCGCGGGTGAAGGATTCATTCGAGAACTCCGCCGGCAGATCAGGCTGGCTCGAGCCGCCGGTGCCGACCAGGTTCGGGTCGAAGCCCGCCTGGAGGTCGCCATACTGCACGTCGCCTGTCTGCGCCATGAAGCCGCCGATCACACGGTGAAAGGCGACATTGTCGTATTCGCCGGCGCGCACCAGCGCCTTGATGCGCTCCACATGCTGCGGCGCCAGATCGGGTCGCAGCGCAATCACCACGTCACCATCCTTCAGCGTGACGATCATCGTGTTTTCCGGATCCGCGGCAAATGCGGGCATGGCTGCCAGCCCAACGGCGAGCACGGCGCTCGCAAGCACCGAACGTCTGGTCAGGAACATCTGTTACTCCTTGGGCTTGAACTTGTTTTTCAATGCGCGCGCGACGACCGGTGGCACGAAGGGGCGGACATCGCCGCCCATCGAGGCGATCTGGCGCACCAATGTGGCGGTAATGGTGCGCACCGACGGGCTCGCCGGCAGAAAGACCGTCTGCAGCTCCGGCGCCATGGTTTCGTTCATGCCGGCCATCTGCATTTCATAATCCAGGTCGGTGCCGTCGCGCAGTCCACGAATGATGATCGACGCACCAAGCCTGCGCGCCGCGTCGATGACCAGCCCGTCGAACGACACCACCTTGATGCGCTTGGCATCCTCGCCGAGCTCGGAAGCGGCGACGCTCTCGATCAGCTTCTTGCGCTCCTCGAAGGAGAAGACGGGCGTCTTGGAGGCCTGGATGCCGATGCCGGCATAGATCGTGTCGGCAACCGCCAGCGCAGCCTTCACCACGTCGAGATGGCCGCGGGTGAGCGGATCGAAGGAGCCGGCATAGATGGCGACACGCTTGGTCATGCGCGAGCTTCTAGAGCAAATCCAGGAAAAGTGGAAACCGGTTTTCCGGCCGGATACCGGCGGGGAACCCGCCGGTATCCGGCCTGGCAAGCAAGAGCGCCTTCGCGATCTAAAAATCGCGAAAGCGCTGTCGTCGGGAGTACCGCAAGCTGAACATTTGCTGAATGCCGGCATCAGCGGCCATTCAACCGGCCTGCCGTACAGAATGACGCAAGCTGAAACCATTTCGCGGCTTCATCGTTACAAACGGCAGGAGAATATGTTGATGATGATCTTTGTGCTCGCCGCCGCCATGACTGTCGCGATGCTGATTGCAACGGTTTTCGCCCTGCATCAGGAGGCCCAGCAGCTCCGGCTGACGCGGCAGCGGGATCGTTTTTCCGGCTTTGGCCGTTGATTCCATTAGAGTTTCTGCGGCGACGGCCTTGCTTCGATCCCTCGCCCGCATATCTGCCGAAAGCGTAGAGCGGTCTCAAGATAAGGTGGTGCGCGCGGCGGGCTGCGGCGCGTCGCGTGACTGCTGATTCACGCGACGCGCCGTCAAGCCGCTAACCTACTCCGCCTGCTCCCCGTCGGATCCTGCGACCGCTTGGTCCTCCTCGCCATTCTGCGGCTCCGAGATGCGTTCGACCGACACCACTGTCTCGCCCTCGGCGGTGTTGAAGATGGTGACGCCCTTTGTCGCGCGGCTCGCGATACGAATGCCGTTCACGGGGACGCGGATCACCTGGCCGCCATCGGAGACGAGCATGATCTGGTCATCGTGCCCGACCGGGAACGTCGCGACCAGCCGGCCGATTTCCTCGGTCTTCGACACGTCGGTGGCGCGGATGCCCTTGCCGCCGCGGCCGGTGAGGCGGAAATCATAAGACGACGAGCGCTTGCCGTAGCCGTACTCGGTGACGGTCAGCACGAACTGCTCGTGCGCCCTCAGGAACTCGTACCGCTCGTCCGAAAGGTCGGCGGCCTCGCCGACTTCCTCGTTGGTCAGGCCGACCTCCTCCTCGCCTTCCGCTCCGGCAAGCCGGCGCTCGGCCGTCGCGCGCTTCAGATAGGCGGCGCGCTCATCGGGCGATGCGTCGACATGCTCGATGATGGCCATCGAGATCGCACGATCGCGCTCGCCAAGCTGGATTCCGCGCACGCCCTGCGAGCCGCGGCTCTGGAAGACCCGCACGTCGGCCACGGAGAAGCGGATGCACTGCCCCGAACCGGCGGTGAGCAGCACGTCGTCATTCTCGGTGCAGGTTTCCACCGCGAGGATCTCGTCGCCCTCCTCGTCGAACTTCATGGCGATCTTGCCGTTGCGGTTGATCTGGGCGAAGTCCGACAGCTTGTTGCGCCGCACCGTGCCGCGCGTGGTGGCGAACATGACATCGAGATCGGCCCAGGATTCCTCGTCCTCGGGCATGGGCATGATCGTGGTGATGCGCTCGCCCTCCTGCAACGGCAGGAGGTTGCGCAGGAATTTTCCGCGTGATTGAGGGTTGCCGATCGGCAGGCGCCAGACCTTTTCCTTGTAGACGATGCCGCGCGAGGAGAAGAACAGGATCGGCGTGTGCGTGTTGGCCACGAACAGGCGCGTGACGAAATCCTCGTCCTTCGTCGACATGCCGGAGCGGCCTTTGCCGCCCCGTGCCTGCGCCCGGTACTGCGACAGGGGCACGCGCTTGATGTAACCCTCATGCGTGACGGTGACGACCATGTCCTCGCGCTGGATGAGGTCCTCGTCCTCCATGTCGGCGCCACCGTCGGCGATCTCGGTCCGGCGCGGCGTGCCGAACTCGTCGCGCAGCGCGATCAGCTCATCCTTGACGATTTTCTGGATGCGCGCGCGTGACGACAGGATGTCGAGATAGTCGGTGATTTCCACCCCGATCTCATTCAATTCGTCGGCGATCTCGTCGCGGCCGAGCGCGGTGAGCCGCGAAAGCTGCAGCGCCAGGATCGCGCGCGCCTGCTCTTCGGACAGGTTGTAGGTGCCGTCCTCGTTGATCTTGTGCCGCGGGTCGTCGATCAACAGGATCAGCGCCTCGACATCGCCGGCCGGCCAGCGCCGCTCCATCAACTGCTCGCGTGCGGTGCCCGGATCGGGTGCGGAACGGATCAGCAGGATCACCTCATCGATGTTGGCGACCGCGATCGCCAGGCCGACAAGGGTGTGTGCGCGCTCGCGCGCCTTGCGCAACAGGAACTTGGTGCGGCGGCTGACGACCTCTTCGCGGAACGCCGCGAAGGCCCGCAACATGTCGAGCAGCGTCAGGACCTCGGGCTTGCCGCCGTTCAGCGCCACCATGTTGGCGCCGAAGGAGGTCTGCAGCGGGGTGAAGCGGTAGAGCTGGTTGAGGACGACGTCGGCCACCGCGTCCCGCTTCAGCTCGACCACCACGCGGTAGCCCTGGCGGTCGCTCTCGTCGCGGATGTCGGAGATGCCCTCGATGCGTTTTTCGCGCACGAGCTCAGCCATCTTCTCGATCATCGCCGCCTTGTTCACCTGGAACGGCACTTCGGTGATGACGATCGCCTCGCGGTCGCCGCGTATCGGCTCGATGTCGACCTTGCCGCGCATGACGATCGAGCCGCGGCCGGTCGAATAGGCGCTGTAGATGCCGGCGCGCCCGAGGATGATCGCGCCCGTCGGAAAGTCCGGACCCGGTATATGCTCCATCAGCTCCGGCAGACCGATCGCCGGGTTGTCGATCAATGCGATGCAGCCATTCACGACCTCGACGAGGTTGTGCGGCGGGATGTTCGTCGCCATGCCGACCGCGATACCGCCCGAACCGTTGACCAGAAGGTTCGGGAAGCGGGCGGGCAGAACCTTCGGCTCGCTGTCGGAGCCGTCGTAATTGTCCTGGAAATCGACCGTGTCCTTGTCGATGTCTTCAAGAAGCTCGTGCGCGACCTTGGTCAGGCGCGCCTCGGTGTAACGCATGGCGGCGGGCGGATCGCCGTCGATCGAGCCGAAATTGCCTTGCCCATCGATCAGGAGCACCCGCAACGACCAGTCCTGCGCCATGCGGACAAGCGCATCGTAGATCGAAGCGTCGCCATGCGGATGGTACTTGCCCATCACGTCGGAGACCGGGCGCGCCGATTTCACGTATTTGCGGTTCCAGTGATAACCGCTTTCCCAGGAGGCATAGAGGATGCGGCGGTGCACGGGCTTCAAGCCGTCGCGCACGTCGGGCAGCGCGCGGCTGACGATCACGCTCATCGCGTAATCGAGGTAGGAGCGCTGCATCTCCTCGATGATGGAAATCGGCTCGATGCCTGACGGGTTATCGGAGCCCGGGGTCTTCTGGTCGGTCAAATCAGATCACTGAAAAGTCGGGGAATCACGTGTTCCTTATATAGGAACGCCGCCTCCGACTCCAATCAGGACGGCCAATTTGCCGCGCTTATCACCATCATCTTCGAACGGCTAATTCTTAATTTTTTTCAGTGACCTACGGAAACAAATTAAACCGTCATCCATGCGCCGGGCGGCGCCTCGGCGAAGATTTGGAGGCATCAGGCTCTGGCGCGGCTGGCAAACGGCTTCATTGCGAGCGATACGCCGTAGGCGCAACTCCCATGACACGTCGGAAGCGGCGGTTGAAGCTGGAAAGATCATTGAAGCCGGCTTCATAAGCGATCGCTGAAACAGGCTCTTCGGTGGTGCGCAGGCGCACCGCCGCGCGGTGCAGCCGCGTCCTCAGCAGAAACTGATAAGGTGTCATCCCGGCCACGGCGCGGAAGCTGCGCAGGAAGTGGTACGGGCTGGTGGCCGTCGATCCGGCAAGCTCGGCGATCGAGATCGGCCTTTCGGCTTCGGCCTCGATCAGGCGGACGGCCTCGCTCACGCGTTTCGCGTCGCGGCCGCTCGGCTCGCGCTTTCGTTGGCCGATGCCGGCAGCAACGGCGACCGCGGTGCCTGCAACCGCCAGCGCAATCCCCTCCAGCTCCTGGCGATCGGCGCGTTCGCGCGCGGCCTCGGCGTCTGCGAGCAGCGGCGCAAGCGCTGCCGTGGGCGGCAGGCCCGGCGTATCGAAGGCCAGTTGCTTCGCGCCGGGCAGGTCGGCGACGATGGTCTCGAGCAGCGCAGGCGAGAAATGGAACGACATGCAGCGGTCGCCGGCAGCGTGCTCGTGTCCGCATTCGAAGCAGGCACCGCGATTGCCGAAAAGCACGCCGCCGGGCGCCATGAGCGCCGTCCCCTGCCGCGAGCGGTAGCGAAACGTGCCTTCCGTCACCGCCGCGATGACGAAGTCCTGATGCTGTTCCTCGAAAGGACGGTCCACCGCGGTGCCAGTGCAGATCACGTCCTGCACCCGCCAGCCCGGGCCTGAGGCCAGGATTTTGGCGCTCGCTGTCATGGCTCGAAAAATAGCAGTTTTTCCCAAGCGCGCTAAGCGCCAGCGGCCTATTCCAGGGCGCATCTCCTGACACAAGGATGGCGGTTATGACGGTGTTTTCCTCCTTTGCCGGTGCGCTGCATGCGCACGGCCCCGCAACCGAGCTCGGCGACAAGCTGCAGCTCTACGGCTGGCTGATCGGCGATTGGCAGATGGACGCGCATCGCCCGCTCCCCGACGGCACGACAGCAAAGGGACGCGGCGAGATCCATTTCGGCTGGGTCATGGGCGGCCGCGCCATCCAGGATGTCTGGTACGTCGGCGGACCGGCCGGCAAGCCGTCGCTCTACGGCACGACGCTGCGCGTCTTCGACCCCGGCATCGACGCCTGGCACATCATCTGGATCGATCCGCTCGGGCAGAACCATCTCACCCAGACCGGCCGTGCCGCGGGCAAGGACATTGTCCAGCTCGGCAAGGATGGCGCCGGCAGCGAGACGCGCTGGCGTTTCACCGAGATCACCGACGCGTCCTTCCACTGGATCGGCGAGCAGCGAAGGCACGGCAGCGAAGAATGGCAGCTTGTCGTCGAGTTCTTCGCCCGCCGGAAGGCGGGCTGAACCACGGAACGGCGGCGTCTCGTCGCCGTCACGGGGCGCGAGACGCGTGCCCTTCAAATTATCATCAACCAGGAGCACAAAGAAATGTTCGATCACGTCTCCATTGGCGTCAGGGACGCCGCCGCCTCGAAACGCTTCTACGACGCCGCGCTGAAGCCGCTCGGCGCATCGCTGCTCAGCGAATCTCCCGGCTCGCTGGGTTACGGCGTCAAAACCGTCGGACTGTGGATCGGCGAGACCAAAAAGCCGGTTCCGGCGGACAATGCTTCCGGACTGCATTTCTGCTTCGCCGCACCATCGCGCAAGGCGGTCGACGCCTTCCACGCTGCTGCCATGAAGGCGGGCGGGAAGGACAATGGCAAGCCGGGCCTGCGCGCCGACTACGGCGCAAGCTATTACGCGGCCTACGTCGTCGATCGATCCCGACGGGTACCGGCTGGAAGCCTTCCACGGCGGGTGAGTTTGCCGAAGCGACGGCCGTGAGCCTGCCAAGGAGGGCGCGCGAAGCGCGCGCCCTCCTTGAGGACCAAGCCGTTCCAGCCGGTGCTGCTTGTCATCGGCGCTGGCCTTCAGCACATAGGCTTCGCCAACGCCGGAGCCCGCCCATGTCCACCGATCAGCCGATCACACCCACGGCCATAGCCGCGACCGAGGCGCTGATCCGGCCCCACATCCGGCGGACGCCGGTGCTCCGTGTCGAGGCCGCGGATTTCGGCCTGCCCGGCAGGCCGCTCGACCTGAAGCTCGAATTCATGCAGCACGGCGGCACCTTCAAGGCGCGCGGCGCGTTCACGCACATGCTCACCCGCAAGCCGCCGTCGGCCGGCGTCGTCGCCGCCTCCGGCGGCAACCATGGCGTCGCCGTGGCGCTTGCAGCCTCGCGCCTCGGCTTGCCGGCCGCGATCTTCCTTCCCGAAGTCACGCCAGAGGCGAAACGCGAACGCGTCAGGGCGCATGGCGCAAGGCTCGTGGTCGGCGGGGCACTTTATGCGGATGCGCTCGCCGCCAGCGAAGAATACGCCACGCAAACCGGCGCCATGCCGGTGCATGCCTTCGACCAGGCCGAAACGCTGCTCGGCCAAGGCACCGTCGGTATCGAGATCGAGCAGGACCTGCCGGATTTCGACACGCTGCTGGTGGCGGTCGGCGGCGGCGGGCTGATCGGCGGAATCGCGGCCTGGTTCGGCCGGCGCAAGCGCGTCGTCGCGGTCGAGCCGGAGCTGGCGCCGACGCTCCACATGGCGCTTGCTGCGGGAGCACCCGTCGATGCGCCGGCAGGCGGCATCGCGGCCGATTCGCTCGCGCCGAAACGTGTTGGCGAGCTGATGTTTCCGATTGCAAAACAATACCTTGCGGGCTCCGTCCTGGTAACGGACGAGGCTATCCGTGCGGCCCAGAAGAAGCTCTGGCAGACCGTGCGGATCGTATCCGAGCCAGGCGGGGCGGCGGCGCTGGCCGCATTGCTTTCGGGCCGCTATGTGCCGGCCGAGGACGAACGCGTCTGCGTGCTGATGTGCGGCGCCAACACCGACGCGGTGAGCTTCGGCTGATCGCTGGCAACTTGCGCTGGCCTGCGCTACGGCTAGGGCGTCCTTCTTTTCTGGTTGACGCAGCGATCCTTCGCGCCCCCCTCTGCCTGCCGGCATCTCCCCCACAAGGGGGGAGATCGGATGGCCGCACCGCCTTCGCCAGCTTGCAGCGTCGGCGATTGGCGAAGGTCGCGACGACAGCCAATCTCCCCCCTTGTGGGGGAGATGTCCGGCAGGACAGAGGGGGGCGCCTCGCGCAACCGATTCCGGTTGTCTTCAGCGGTCTCTGGGAACGGAGGGGGCAATGCCGAGCTACGAAAGCCTGTTCAATGCCTTCGTGACGATGCTCGTCACCATCGACCCGCCCGGCCTGGCGCCGCTCTTCCTGGCGCTCACCCGCGGCATGAACCGGGACGAGCGCAAGCAGGTCGGCGTGCGTGCCTCGATCATCGCATTCGGCGTGCTGGTGCTTTTTGCGCTTGCGGGCGCGGCGATCCTCGGCGTCTTCGGCATCACGCTCGCAGCCTTCCGCGTGGCCGGCGGCTTCCTGCTCTTCTTCATCGCCTTCGAGATGGTGTTCGAGCGCCGCAACGACCGCAAGGAAAAGAGCGCGGATGCGGCGGTCACGAAGGACCGCATCCACGACATCGCGGCCTTCCCGCTGGCGATCCCGCTGATTGCCGGTCCCGGCGCGATCTCGGCAACCGTGCTCCTCTCCGGCCATTTCGAGGGTGCTGCCGGCAAGGGCGCGCTTCTCGGCATCATCCTGGTGTGCGTCGCGCTGACCTTCCTGGTTTTCGTGCTCGCCGAACGGGTCGACCGCTTCCTCGGCCATACCGGCCGCTCGATCCTGACGCGCCTGCTCGGCGTGATCCTGGCCGCGCTCGCCGTGCAGTTCGTGGCGGACGGAATAAAGGCGCTGACGGCGGCGTGATTTCGCTTCTCCCCGTTTTACGGGGGAGAAGGTGGCTGATCGCCTCAGAACGAGGGCTGCGCCTCGCCGACGCGCTTCAGCTTGCCCTTCGTGACCCGGTGCAACGCCAGAAGCCGCTGCACCGAGCCGTCCGGCATCAGGCGGAAGACACCTGTGGTGGAACGAAAGCCCTGCGGATTGGTCAGGTTCTGCAGCGCGAAACCCGCCTCTCCGGCGGCGCGCGCGAGACCGGCCGACAGCGCCATGGCGTCGTAGGCGAAGGCTTCGAGCAGTTGCGGCTCCCGGCCGTAGGCCTGGCGGAAACGTTCGACCATCGGGCTCATCTCGCTGCGGTCGACGGATGCGATCAGCGCGCCTTCGACCGAGCCGGAGGCGATATCGGCCTGCGTCCAGGCGCTCGTGCCGATGAGGAGGCCCGGTTTCAGCTTTGCCGCGGAAAGCGCTGCGGCCAGCGGCGCCGCCGGCTCGCTGCCATTGGCGATGACGATGACCTCCGGCCGGCTTTCTGCATCCGCGACCGCCTTCACCGCGGCCGCGATCGACTCGGGCGTGTTGCGATAGCGTGCGCGGGCTTCGATCACGCCGCCATTCTTCAGGACAGCAGCGCTCAGTCGCTTCTCCACCTCGGCGGCAGCGGCCCCCTCCCCGATCAGCAGCGCAACGTGGCGCTTGCCCTCGCCGATCGCGGCGACCAGTGCGGCGGCCGCGCTGTCAGCCTCGCTGAGCGGCAGCGCATAGGTTCCCGGCCCTTGCCCGCCGCTCGATGCAAGCGTCAGGAAAGGTGGCCGCTTCTGGCCTTTGATGGCGGAAAGCTCGGCGGCGCCGGCGGCGTCCGACGGGCCGATCACGACAGCCGCGCGCTTGCCCACCTCGTCGGTCGCCAGCGAACGGGTATGCCCCTGCGCGCCGCCCGTGTCCCGCACCGACACGGTCAGCGCGTCACCGCCCAGATCGGACGCAGCGAGCGTCATGGCGTCAAGCGCGCTGCGGGCGCGCTCGCCTTCCGCGCCCGTGGCCGAAAGCGGCAGCAGCACCGCGATGCGCACCGGACCGCTGCCGATCGTCACCGGCGCGGCGGTCGGCGCCGAGGTGGTGTTGTTCGCAGACGGCGAGTCGAGCGCTGCCGGGTCGAGCGCGCCGAGCGGACCCGACTGGCAAGCCGCCAGCCCAAGAGCAAGAAGGAGGGCAGCGAGGGGACGCGAGACTTGCCGCATGGCGCAACCTGAACCGACGCGCACGGCCCGTCAGTGCATGAACGAGACCATGCGGTCGTGGAAGCAGCCGCAATTGTTGAGCGTCTGCTCGTCGCGCTCGCCGAATTTCAGGTAGCCGTAAGCCTTGCCGCAGGCGACCTTGGTCTCGTTGGCCCAGACATAGGCAGGACGCGTGGAATAGATCCAGCGATGGTCGTTGGAAACGGCGACCGCCTCGTCCATCAGCCGCACCACGTTTTCGGTGAGCTCGGCGTCGGAGGCCGTATCGACCAGCGAGGAGCTCGCGCTGCCGGCGCAATACGCGACGGCGTACTCGCCGGTCAGGTCCGCCGCCGAAGCGCCGGCCAGACCGAGCGCAAAAAAACCAAGCGCCAGAGACAAACGCTTCGCTGCAAATTTCATGGAGCCCCTCCGGTTGGCGCGACCGTCCTGCGCGCTTGCGCTAGATGGTCGGAGTTTCATCGTACAGAATGGTGATTGTGTGGCCGATGCCGGACAAACCGGCGAGCTCGAGCGCGCTTTCTCCAGGCGTCGCCACTGCCTGAGTCGCCGCAATGACCGCCTCCTGTGCAGGAGCCGCTCCGGGCTGCGTACCCGGCTGGCCGGCCGAGCCGTCCAGCAGGCTGCCGACGAGGCCCGTCAGGTCCACCGCCTCGGCCTGCGGCGCATAGTCGACAATCAGATCGGCGATCTTCAGATCGCCAACCGCCGTGGCATCGACGACGACGTCGTTGTTGTCCGCACCATTCATCACCGAACCCCTATCCGGCGACAAAAATACCGTCCCCGGCCATTCCCTTCAAGGCGCCGGATTTCCGGCGCCTTGAACTGTTTCAGGCTCAGGCGACGTTGTTCGACTGCTCGCCCTGATCGTAGAGGATGTTGATCACCGGTGCAGTGTAGTTCTGCAGCGTGACCACCGCCTCCGGACCCGACCCGGCATCGACGAAGACCGTCGTGTCGTTGCCGCTGACGCTGGTGGTGACCACACTCTGGGCATCCTGCAGCGTCGCGTCGGGGCCGAGGAAGCTGTCGATCATGCCCGACAGGTCGAGCGTGTCGCCCGCCGAGAAGTCTGTGATGACATCGACCATGTCGAGCTCGCCCAGCGCGCCGGCATCGATGACGAAGGTGTCGTTGCCGCCACCGCCGGTCATGACGTTCAGGCCTGCGCCGCCCACGAGCACGTCGTCGCCGTCCGTTCCCATCAGGATGCGGCCGAAATCGACCTCCAGCGCCACCTCGACATAACCGCCGGTCGAGCCGTCGGCACGGGTGAAGCTGCCCTCGCCGATGATCTCCTGGCCGTCGATGATGCCGGACGCCGGCGTCGACGGAGCGGAGATCGAGGTGATGCCATGGTCGGCAAGGCTGCGAAGCTCGCCGGCGTCGGAGACGCCGTCGGCATTGCCATCCGTCCAGATGGCCAGGCTGGCAAACGCGGTGTCGAGCTCGTCGATCATGCCGTCGCCATTGGTGTCGAGCGAAGCCAGCGCCGCGCCGCCATTGGCAAAGCTGCCGCCGGCAAAATCAGGCGTGAACAGCTCAGTGCCGTCGTTGATGACGCCGTCGCCATTCAGGTCGAAGGCAAGGATGCCGTCGCCCGAATTGTTCCAGGCCACCTTGTCGGCCGCGCCGTCCCCGTTGATGTCGAAGCTGACGCCATCGTTGAGGCCGGAGAAGGCGTAGCCGTCGCCGTTGAGGTCGAGCACGATCGGGTCGATCGCCTGGGCGAAATTCCCCGAGCCGAGCGCTCCATGGCCCACACCGTTAAGGGTCATGATGTGCTCGACAATCATACCGGAGAAGCTCGGATTGGTCGTGGCAGAGAAGGTGACCGAGTAGATGCCGGCGTCGGCCGAAGCTAGCGTCGAACTATAGATGATGACCGTGTAGGTACCTGCCGCAATGCTGTCGATGCTCAGGTTGCTGAGGATGTTCTCAATGGTCGAGGTATCGCCGTCGTCGCCCAGCGAACTGGTGGTGGACGCGGGGGCCGTGACCTCGATCACCTCAGTACCGGCCGCGATCGTTGCGTTAAAGGCGCTGACCGTCACGAAGCCACCATTCGCGATGTTGTTGCCATTGAACAACACCGCGATCTTGTCCTCTGCAACCTTGAAGTTGCTGACCGTCGCCGCCGTCGTAGGAGAAGGACTGACCGAGGCATGGTCGAACACAACCTTGTCCGCAGCCGTGTCGTTCCCCAGATTGACAGTCCAACTCGCCGCAGTGGTGCTTGCGACCAGGATGACGGTATCGGCGCCGGTCCCGGCGTTGAGCGTCGCGCTGTTCGTCGCGGCAATGAGGGTGTCGTCGCCGCCGTCGCCGTTGAGCGTGTCGGTGCCGCCATTGCCGACAAGTAGATCGTTGCCGTCTCCGCCGTTCAGCGTGTTGTTGGCGGACGTGCCGAACAGCAAGTCGTTGCCGGTATTGCCAATCAAGGTTGCGTTGTTGCTGTCGCCGACAAGGATGGTGTTGACGCCAGCCACCGCTTCGCGCTGACCGTTGTCATCAGTGCTCAGCGTGTAGGCGTTGGCGCCGAGCTCGTGCCCCCGGTAAGACGCCCCTCCGAGGAAGGTGATCGTCTCGACCTGCTCGTTACTTCCGTCGAAATGGTCGGTCACCGTCACCGTTGTCGAGCCGACGTTGATGACCAGATTGCCGTCGTTCGAGCTGTTCGCGTTGTCCGTGAAGTTCAGCGTGCTCAACTCGGCGCCGACGGACATGACGTAGATGCGGTCGGTGCCGTTGGTGTCGTTGATCGTGTCGCTGTTGTCAGCCAGGTCGAAACCGTAGGTGTCGTTGCCGGTGCTGCCGTTCAGCGTGTCATCGCCGCCACCGCCAAGGAAGATGTCGTTTCCGCCATTGCCGTGGAACGTGTCGCCATTGTCGTTTCCGACGAGGATTTCGCTGTCGGCATCGCCGTCGACCGCGCCGCCGGTGTCCTGCTGCAGTGCAACGTTGGCATTCGTCGTGCTTGTGCCGTTCGACGCCGCGTAGCTGAAGCTGCCGCCAGGCGCGGTGCTGAAATTGTCATCTATTCTGATGAAGCCGTTCGTACCGATGCCTGCCGCACGGCCGAGGCTGTCGAGACTGTTGGCGTTGCTGAAGCCGGTAATGTCGAGCGGAGCGTTGTTCGGATCGGTGTCGTTCAACAGGAACGCCCATTCCGGCACATCGAACTGACTGCCCGCCCAGTTGGTGAGCACGATATCGGCCTGTGGCGTCGGCGCGTCCGACACGCCCTTCACCACGATCGTGGCCGTGCCCGTGGCGGTGCCGCCATTGCCGTCGCTGATCGTGTAGGTGAACGTGTCGTTGAGGGTTGCGCCTGCAGCCAACGCCTGGATCGTCGCAGCGCTGGTCGGGTTGTAGGTGATGACGCCGGTGCCGGCGTCGTAGCTGATGGTTGCCCCGTTGGCGCTGGTCGTGGCGACTGACGTCACGCTCAGCGTGTTGCCTTCCGCGTCGGTGTCGTTGGCGAGCAGCATCTGCCTCGAGAAGGTCGTGACGACATCCTCCGAGACGCCTTCGTTCGGCGACCATTCCGCGACGTAGCCGGTCCAGTCGGACGGGCTCGGCTGGGTCGCCCCGGAGGCGTCATTCCAGCCGCCGCCGAAGACAAACGTCATCTCGGCGTAATCTTCATCGCCGCCGAAATTGTTCGGCTCGTTACCGTTCCAGTTGGTGAAGGACACAAGCGTGCCGCTTTCCGGACCTGTAACCCACCGCCAGGTGCCTTCCACGGCGGAGTCGGAAGCTCCGATCCAGCCATACTGAACACCGCCACGGATCGTCTGGATGAAGGCGTTTTCGGATGCCGACGTGACGGTCGCCAGATAAGCGCCCGTTGCCTCGGCCTCGGCCGCGGTCTTGCCAGTTGCCCAGCTGTAGTTGCCGCCGACGACCTTGTACCAGTGGCCGTTCGCCGGGTTCTGCGTCCAGCCGCTGCCCGACGGCATGCCGCCAAGCAGGAGCGTGTCAGCGTTGGCGACCGGGTTGTCGTTGCTCGCGGAGACCGTCACCGTCGCCGTCGCCGGCGTCGCGTCCTCCGCACCCGCGCCATCGCGCGCGGCGTAGTCGAAGGTGGTCGTGCCGTTCCAGTTCGCGGCCGGCTTGAAGTAGATGGTCAGCGGGCTCGCGCCGGTGATCACCTGCTCGTCCGTCAGCGCTGCGTCACCGCCATTCGAGGCAAGGTGCAAGGTGCCGTTTGCCGGCAGGCTCTTGATGCGGAAGCCCGTCAAATTGCTGTCGGCATCCGTGCCGTTGAGCGTAACCGCAATGATCGTGTCCTCAGCGCCCGAGCCAGAGCCGGCCTGGGTGTTGGGTGCGACGTTCTCGGCGACGTCGGTGACGGTGACCGAGATGCGCTGCACGCTCGTCCCGCCATTGCCGTCGGAGACTTGAACATCGACCTCGTAGATGTTGTTCGCGCCGACATCGGTCGGGGTCTCGAAATCGCGCGCCGAGGTGAAGGAGAGCGCGCCGCTGCTGCTGTTGATGGCAAACAGGGCGTGGTCGGTGCCCGCCGTCGTCACGATCGAGTAGGTCGGCGTGCCGCCGTCCACGTCGGTCGACGTGACGGTCATCACCGCGGTCGCGCCCTCGGCAACCGAGGCAGTCGCTGCCGAGGTGAAGGTCGGCGCGTCGTTGACCGGCGTGACCGTGATGCCCGAGGTCGCGGTCGCGGTCGAGAATGCCGTCGTCCCGCCACCGCTTGCGGTGTCGACCTTGTTGCCGGCGCTGCCGCTGGTCTGATCCCAGGCGCGATAGGTGATCGCGTCGGCAACCGAACCGTTGAAGTTCGCAGCCGCCTGGAAGTAGAGGCGCGTGCCGGCATCGGCCTTGAGCAGCAACGCCGCGCTGTTCGACACCGCGCCGACCAGCGACCAGCTCGCTCCGTTGTCGAGCGAGTACCACCAGGTGCCGTTGGCCGTGTTGGTTGCTGTCAGCGCGATGCCCGTCACGGCGCCGGTGTCGGCGTCGGTCACGTTGTTGTTGCCGCCACCGCCCGGCAAGTCGATGAGCGCCGAGACAAGCGTGCCCACCGCCGTTCCGTTCGCAGGCGCGCCGGCGTCCTCCGCGACGGCCGCGAGCGGGACGGACACTGCGCCGCTCAGGTCGACATTGTCGAGGTAGAGCTGGGAATTGGCGGTGTTGTCCCCGACGTTCATGACGCCGAAACCGAACGTGTAGGTGCCCGCGGTCAGAGCGGTGTAGCTGCCGGTCGCCCAGCCCGTGCTGTCGCCTTCGGTGGCCTGCCGCAGAACCTGCACGCTGCCGTTCACACTGAAGTACGCGAAGTCATTGAAGCCGCCGTTGAGGGCACCGCTGAACGTCTCGGCGCTGTCGAAACGCCAATCGAAGGTGAACGTCTGTCCAGCCGCCAAGGCGATGCTGCGGTAAATGGCCGAACCGAAGTGGACCGCACCGCCGCCGACCGCTGCGTCAAGCGCGCCCGAGCTCATTCCGAGCGCGGTTTGAATCGTCCCCGCTTCGATCGAGCCGCCGGCAACGAGACGGGCTGAGAACGAACCTTCGGTCTGGTGCACGCTGTTAAGCGCGACGCTGCCAGCGCCGGTTCCAGCCGTCCCCAGTTCGGTCCAGTCAGGGAAATCGCCGCCCGTGGCGTTCTCGAAGCCGAGCGCCACCGCTGCGGCCGTAACCAGCACCGGCGCGTCGTTGACGAATGCGACGGTGACGGTGATCGGGCTCGTGACGAGGATGGTGCCGTCCTTCACCTCGATGGAGCGCGTGACGGTCGGGTTGCCGTCGCTGTTCTCGGTGAAGAAGTCGAAGCTCTGGCCTGCTTTCAGCCGCAGTTCGTAGGTGCCCGGCTGGCCGAAAGTGGTGCCGCTCGCGGCGACCACTTCGAACCGGCTGTCGACGGTGCCGCCGCCGTCGAGCACGCGGAAGGTGAGCCCGCTCGCAGTGTCGACGTCCGACACGGTGAACGTGTCGATCAGGGCGCCCGAGACGCCTTCGTTCACAGTCGCGTTCTGGACGCCCGAAACCGTCGGCGCGTCGTTGACGCCCTGGACTTCGACGAACGCGTTGACCTGGCGCAGTGCAATCCCGTCATGCAGCGAGACCTGGATCGTGCGCGTCGCCGTGCTCGGGTTGTCAAGGTTGGTGTTCTCGTAGCGCAGCGCACGCACGATCGCCTGCATGGCCGCACTGTCGGCGCTTGCATTCGGATCGAAGACCAGGTTGGCGCCGTTGGTGCCGCCGCTGACGGTGCCGACCGCGGTTCCATTGAAGCTGACGACATTGCCCGCAATGGTGATGCCACCCACCTGGGCGATGGACAATACGTCCTCGCCAGCGACAGCGTTGAGACTGACCCTGACCGTCAGCGCGGCGTTGGCGTGGGCGAAGGGCGGCGTGTCCACATCGCCGACGAGGGCATTGTTGTCCTTGTCGATCTGAATCGGCGCGCCGCCTTCGGTGAAGGCCACCGTGTCGGTGCCGAGGTTGTTGATGAACGGGTTGTCGTTCACCGAGGCGACGGTGATCGTCGCCGTCGCCGGAGTTGCGTCCTCGGCGCCCGCGGCATCCCGCGCGGCATAGTCGAAGCTGGTGGTGCCGTTCCAGTTTGCCGCCGGCTTGAAGTAGATCGTCAGCGGGCTCGTGCCGGATACGATTTGCTCGTCCGTCAGCGCCGCATCGCTGCCATTCGCTGCCAGGTGCAAGGTGCCGTTGGCCGGCAGGCTCTTGATGCGGAAGCCGGCGAGGTTGCCGTCGACATCGGTGCCGTTGAGCGTCACGGCAATGATGTTGTCTTCACTGCCCGAGCCGGAGCCGGCCTGGGTTTCCGGCGCGACGTTCTCGACCACATCGGTGACCCCGACCGTCAGCGTCTCGTCGTAGGACAGACCGCGGCTGTCGGTCACGCGAACGACGACGTTGTGCGATTGAGCAGTTTCGAAGTCGAGCAGCGTGCCGTTGGCAACGGTGATCGCACCGGTTGCCGCGTTGATGGCGAAGCGACCGTCCGCCGAAGTGAGCGACGGGTTGCCGCCCACGACGAAGGCGTAGGTCAACTCATCCTGCGCGTCCGCGTCGACACCCGAAACCGAGCCGACGCTCGCACCGTTCGCCGAATTCTCGGCGACCGAGAGGCCGGCCGTCGTGATGTCGGCCGGCGCAGAGCCGATGAGGCCGCTCGGCGGAACCGTGACGTCGTCGAACTGGATGTTCTCGACGTTGGAGATGTCGATCGTCCTGCCGTTGAGCGTGATCGAGTAGCTGCCGCCAGGCCCCGCAACGACCTCCACGTCGGCCCAGTCCGCATCGAAGATGACCCGATCGGAGCCGCCATTGCCGTTGAAGATCACATGCGTGTCGCCCGCCCAGTCGGTCAGGTCGACGACGTCGTTGCCGCTGCCGCCGGTGACGACGATCGTTGTCGGCAGGATGGCCGTGCCGCTGGTATCGCCGACATTGACGGTGATGGCGCCGCTGCCGCCGATGACTTCCACCCGCTCGACCTCGTCGGCGCGGATGCTGCCCGCATTGGTGCCCGTGTAGGTCACGAGCACGTCGGCAAGGTCCGCGGCCGGAGAAATCTCCGATCCGCCGGAGGTCTTGCCGATGGCATAGGTGCGTGCTTCGGCGTCGCCGACGATGCGCACGATGTCATAGTTCGGGTTGGCGGTGCCGGTCTCGGTGCCGCCGTCGACGCTGTCATTGCCGTCGCCCACGTAGTGGACGAACACGTCATTGCCGGCCGCGCCCGAGAGGATGTCGTCGCCCTTGCCGCCGACGATGATGTCGTTGCCTGCGGAGCCCGTGAGCACATCGGCGAAGTCGGTGCCGATGACGCCTTCGAAGTTGCGGTAGTCGTCTACGCCGAGACCGGCTCCGCTGAAATCGAAGGTCGTGTCGCTGGCGCTCTGGACGAGCGTGAAGTTGACGCCGGCCGTACCCCTCGACAGGTCGAGCAGGTCGATGCCTTGGCCGCCGTCGAGCGTGTCGTTGCCGCTCGTGCCGCCGATGCGCTCGTTACCGACGACGACCAGGTGCGGATCGGCCACGTCGAAGGCGTTGCCGATGATCTGCGTCGTGTGCCCGGAGCCGCCATTGATGACGATGACCGCGCCGACATCGTCCTTGGTCGAGTGCAGCTTGAGGTCGACATTGGTGCCGCCCTGCGAGGCGACGGTCGTGCCGGTGATGGCGTCGAAGTTCCAGAACGCCACCAGCGATGCATAGGTCGAGGTGTTGACTCCTGCGGCGTTGGTACGCACGGCGGCGAGCTGTGCTGGCGTCAGGGCCGAGCTGAAGATCGCGAGCTCATCGATCCTGCCGTCGAGCATGCGCGTGCCGTCACCCGGATCGCGGCCGAGATAGAAGGTGCCGCCCGCAGTGTTGAGGGCCGACGTCCAGTTCTGCAGCAGCGCATCATAGTTGGCGCTGAGATAGGTCACCTCCGTGCCGTTGACGTAGATACGCATGTAGCCGCCAACGCCGCCCTGGAAATCCCAGACATACTGGACGTTGGTCCAGCCGCCGGCGAAGCCGCCTGCACCGCCATTCATGATGGCGTAGTTGTCGCTGTTGCCGCCATTGGTCGAGCCGTAGAACTGGCCGCCGCCGTTGGTGCGGTACTGGAACTCGAGCCCGCCATTGCCCGGACCTTCCAGGATCTGGTTACGCTTGCCGAGATTGTCGAGCTGCACCCAGACGCTCATCGTGCCCTGCTGGCCGATGTCCACCGGCAGCACGAAGCTGCCATAAGCTTCCGTCCCGTCGAGGCTGAGCGCAGTGCCGGCGCCGGCATCCCTGCCGGCCGCCGAAACCGGCAGCACGATCGGGCCTTCATAGCCGTAGCCGTCGAAGCTGTTGTCGGCGATGATCACCGGACCGGAAGCTCCAACCGCAGGGTCGCTGAAGATCGCCGTCGATTGCGGGTACGCACCCGTGACGTTGTTCGGGTTGTTGCCGCTGACGAAGTTGAACTCGTTGTCCTCGATCCTGAGCCCGTCGGCGGTGATCCGGTGCGGCTGCCAGTTGGTGATCGTATAGGCAAGCGAGCCGTCACCCTGGAACTCGCCGGAAGCGTCGGCGCTCAGCACCGTCACGCCATAACCGTGATTGAAGGTGTTGCCGGAGATCACGCCGCTCGTCGGCGCGCCGTACTCCATGTAGATCGGGCCGGACTGGTAGTGGCTGGTGTTGAACTCGTTGTTGGTGAACTCCATGTTCTCGCCCGCGCCGCGGATCGCGTAGCGGTAGAGGTAGCCGGTGAACTCGCTTTCGGTGACCGTAATGTTGTCCGCCGTGCCGATGTAGAGGGCGACGCGGATATTGTCGGAATGGAAGCCGACATTGTCGAAGGTCGTGCCGTCGGCATTGTTCCAGACCAGGTAACCGCGTCCGGCATTGCCGGTGTGCGTGCCCGTCTGCCAGCCGGAGAAATGCAGGTCCCTGAACGTGACGTTGGCTGCGTTCACCTCGACGGTGCGCTCTTCCGTGCCGCCGTTCGGGTTGGCGCCGGCACGAAGGATGTTGGTCATGCCGAGGTCGCTGCCCTCGATGGTCACCGACTTGTTCACGTTGAGCAGGCCAGTGTGGACGAAATTGCCGGCGCCCATCTTCAGCGTGTAGCCGGACAGAGTCGTGGCGTTGTCGATCGCCGAGCGCAGCTCGGTGTAGCCCGCAACGAAATCGCCGTTGGTGTCGTATACCCAGATCTCGCCCGCCGGCGGGGTCTCGACCACCTCGTTCAGCGTGAAGCTGCCGTCAGTGAACTCGAAATTCTCGAAATTGCGGAACTCGTGCGTGACGTCGCCCGCATTCGTCGAGAAGGTGAGCTTGACGCCGATCAGGTTGCCGCCCTCGATGATCTCCTCGAACGAAAGGATGTCGTCGGTCGAGTAACCGTTCGTTGTGCCTTCCTGGCCGAGGATTACCGAGTCGCCGGTGTCGGCGCCGCCATTGGCGACGACGCGATGGTTCGAGGCCTGCAGCGTATGCAGGTCGAGCGTGTCGTTGCCGGCGCCCATATCCAAGGTGATCGTGGACACGTCGAGGCTGGTGCCGGCGAAGCTCTGGGCGTTGACGATCACCTGGTCGTTGCCGCCGCCGAGATTGAAGACGATCTCCTCGATCTCGGTGAGCGACACCGTGGCGTCGGTCGAGCCGTTGCCGTCCTGGTCGATCGCGATCGAGATCGGGTCCTGAACGCCATTCAACGGATTGGCGTCGTTGTCGGCAGCCGTGATCGTGATGATCTGGTTGGTGCCGTCGCCGATGAGCTCGAACGTGTCGCCGTTCGGCCCTTCGGTGCCGCCGTCGACGATGTCGGAGCCGGCGTTCATGGTCCACCGGATCGTATCGTCGCCGGCGCCGCCGAAGATCGTATCGGCGCCACCTCCGCCGATCAGCGTGTCGTTGTCGTCGCCGCCGTCGAGCAGGTCGTTGTCGTTGCCGCCCTCGAGCAGATCGTTGCCGGCGCCGCCATAAAGCTTGTCCTCGCCGGTCTGGCCCTGCAGCGTGTCGTCGCCTGCCTCGCCGTAAAGCTCGTCATTGCCGCCCTGTCCTTCGAGCAGGTCGCGTCCGTCGCCGCCGACGAAGATGTCGGCATTGGCCGAACCGATCATCACGTCGGCGCCCGCGGTGCCGACAAAACGCTCGACCCCGCTCAGGCTGTCGGTGCTGCCATGCGTGTCGCGCGCCGTATTCGACGCCTGCGTGGCGAATTGGCCGACGAGATTGGTGCGCGAGACGCTCGCCGAGTGCAGGTTGACGAACACGGAACCCGCGCCGCCGTCCTGGCTGTAATCGACCGTGTCGATGCCGTCGCCGCCCTGAAGATTGTCGTTGCCGCCGCGGCCGACGAGCGTGTCGGCGCCGCCGCCGCCGGACAGGATGTTGGCCGCCGAGCTGCCGCGCAGCGTGTCGCCGGACGTCGTGCCTTCGACATTCTCGAAACCGGTCATCAGATCGGTCGTCAAGCCCGGACGGGCCACCGTGCCGGCAGCCAGGTCGGCCGTGATCGGTCCGATGGCCATGCCGTATTTCAGCGTGTCGACGCCGTCGCCGCCTTCGATGACGGCACCGGTTGCGTGCGAGCCGCCCCAGACCTCGTCGTCGCCCGCGCCGAGGTCGCCGGTGACCGCACCCGCCGTGGCGAGCTGGAACAGGACGACGCTCTGCCCTTCCGAGTTGCCCTGAACGTCGACATTCACGCCGGCAAGATTGCCGATCAGGTTGAGCTGCTCGTGGCCCTTGAGCTCGACGTCGAGGTTTTCGACATTCTGGACCGTCAACGTGTCGGGCGTGCCGATGCCGTAGTGGTCGACGGTGACGTTGAAGCCGGCCCCGGTGCCCGCAACGTAGTAGCGGTTCTGCTCCGCCGTCAGGCGGTTGATCTTGAGCGTGTCGCCGAGGGCCTCGTCGCCCTCGCCGCCATCGATCGTGTCGGAGCCGTCGCCGACAATACCGGCGCCGTTGCCCGGATTGTAGATGATGGTGTCGTCGCCCGCGCCGCCATTGAGGGCGTCGCTGCCGCTGCCACCGATCAGCGTGTCGTCGTCGTCGCCGCCATTGATGGCGTCGTTGCCCGCGCCGCCCCAGATCTCGTCGTTGCCGGCGTCGCCGTTCAGCGTGTCGTTCCCGCCGAGGCCCGAGATGACGTCGTTGTCGGCCCCGCCATTGATGAGGTCTTCGCCGGCGCCGCCGCCGAGGTGGTCGTTGCCGGCCCCGCCTTCCAGGTTGATGCCGCCATTGGCGGCACCGCTCATGTAGTTCGCCGCGGTGACGATGAAATCATCGCCCGACGTGCCGACGATCTTCTCGATGCTGTTCAGATAGGACGGCGCATTGAGCGTGTCGTGGATGTAGCCGTTGCGGCTGCCGCGCTCGAGATTGATCGTGTCGAAATCGGCGCCGCCCTGGCTGATGTCCCCGGTGCCGGCCAGGTTGGTCAGCGACACATTGCGCTGCGTGCCGTCGCCAAGCTGGATCTGGCGCGTGCCGGTGAACGCAACGTCCTCGCGCAGGATGAAGGTGTCGTTGCCCGCGCCACCCTGCAGCAGGTCGCTGCCGGCGCCGCCGTCGAGGATGTCCGCGCCGTCATTGCCGGTGAGCGTGTTGGCCTCGGCACCGCCGACGAGAATGTCGTCGCCCGAGCCGCCGATCGCCTCGACGATGCCTGCCACGTTGTCGTTGCCGACGATGTTTGTCGCTGCAGCGTCGTTGTCGTTGTCGGTCGCCGTGTTGGCGGCAACCGTCTGGGCGCCGACCGTGGTCGACACGTCCGCCAGGTTGACGAACACGCCGGTCTGCAGGCTTGCATAGTTGATCGAGGAGATCGACCCGGCCGGATCGATCTGGATCGCGAAGCTGGTATCGGCGGGATCGCCGTCGCCATCGGTGCCGGTCACGTCGAAGGTCAGCGTGATCGGCGCACCGGCGGGCGAGCCCGCATGGTCGAGCGGCTGGCGCAGCGTGAACGTGTACGAGCCGGATCCCGCGGCCGAGAGCTCGACGGACAACACGACACGGGCATCGGTGACGGAGGCCGGCGTGCCGACCCCGACGTAACCCACCAGCACGCCGCCGATGAAGCCGAAGCTGATGGGCTCGCCGCCGGAAGAGAGCGATGCGACGCCGGTAAAGGCGGGCGCCGGATCGACCGTCAGAACGGCCGCATCGTCATTGCCGAAGTCGAAGGTGAAATCGCCGCTCGCGGTCGCGACGTTGCCGGGCGATGCAATCCGGACGTCCTCGTCGACGACCGCCAGCGCCGGCGCGGCGCCGACGGAAGCCACGTCGTCGCCGACATTGACGATGAAGGTCTGGTCGACGAAGTCGCCGTCGCCATCGGTCGCGCGCACCGAGAAGCTGATGGCGCGCGTATCCGTGCCGACTGCGTGGTCAAGGTTCTGGAACAGCGTGAAGGTGTAGGTCGGATTGCCTTCGGTGAAGGCAACGATGAAGACCGGAGCCATCGAGAGGTCGCCGGTCTTGTAGGCGACCATCACGTGGTTGCCCTGGGCATCCACCGTCACATCGTAGGCAAGCGGCACGCCGTCGGACGACAGGCCAGCCGGGTTCCCGTTGAAGCGGATCGTCTTGGCTGCACCGTCATCGGCGTTCCAGTCGATGGCGAGCGAGCCCGACTGGTTGGTGAGCACGATGCTCGGCAGGTCGGCATCCGACACGGTCACGGACGCTGCCGGGCCGGTCAAAGCCGGCGTGTTGTCGGTGACGTTGACGGTGAAGCTGCCGTTCGACGCGGCGTTATCGCCATCGGAATCGGTGACGTTGAAGCCGAAATTCAGCGGCAGCGAGGTTCCGTCGCCGCTGGTGTGGTCGAGGTTGTTGTGCAGCGTGAAGCTGTAGCTGCCGGTGCCGTCATCCGACAGCGTCACCTCGAAGATCAGCGCGCTCGCCGGAGGCGTCGAGCCGACCCAAACGCCGCCATTGTCGGTGATGTAGCTGCCACCCTCGAAGCGATAGGCGCGCAGCATCTGCCCGTCGTTCGACAGCTCGTAGCGGATCTCGAAGCCGTTCGACTCCAGGCCTGCGGGCACCGAATGATGCAGCGACGGCAGGAAGAAGATCGACCGGTCGGCCGTCCCGGTGTCCGGATTGTTGTCGTCCGCACCCCAGTCGACGTTCAGCGCGACGTTCGTCAGGCTCTGCGGCACGAAGGCGTTCGAGAAGCCGCTTGCCGTCGCCTCGGCCAACGTCTGGTCGCCGGTGGCGCCGATCGTCGGAATCTCGTCGGCGACATTGACGGTGAAGTTCTGCTGGACCTGGTCGCCGTCGCCATCGGTGGCCACGACCGTGAAGCCGAGCGCAAGCGAGCTGCCGTCGCCGACATTGTGGTCGAGGTTCTGCCAGAGCGTGAAGACGTAGGTCGGGTTCGCCGGCGATGACAGCGCGACGATGAAGACCGGCTGGTCAATCGTCTCGGTCGACTTGAAGGCGACGAGCTGCTTCTCGCCACCAAGCGTGGTGCGCAGCTCGTAGGAGAGCGACACGCCGTCCGAGGTCAGGCCCGCCGGATGCAGCGGATCGCCGGTCACCGGATCGACCGCAAAGTCGATGCTGACGCCGGTGTTGTCGGCCCCCCAGCTGATCGCCAGCGGCTCGGCATCGAACTGGACGAACGGCAGGCCGTTCTCGCTGACACTGGCCGTGCCCGCCGTGCCGAGCACCGGCACGTCGTCGACGATGTTGACGGTGAAGACGCCGGTGAGGTCGTCGTCGAGGTCGCCATCCGTCGCCCGGTAGGTGACGTCGATCGACAGCGTGTTCTCGCCGTTGTTCGCCAGGCCGTGCAGCAGCGTGTTGTCGACCAGGAAGAAAGTGTAGGTGCCGTCGCCGTTGAGCACGATGCGCCAGGCGCCGTCATTGGCGGTCAGCGTCTGCGTGCCCGCATTCCAGGTTGCGCCCATGGCCGACAGGGACACCGAGGCGTTCTCGCTGTCGATGCCGAGGTCGATGGCCAGATTGCCGGTTGCGCTGAGTGGCTCCTTCGGGGCGGCGTCGTCGTTTCCGCCGGAAAGATCGTCTTCGTTGAGGGTCAGCCCCGAGGTGACGGGGCCGGCCAGGACCGGCGTGTCGTCATTGACCCGGATCGAGATCGAGCCGGTCGCGGTGTCGTCGTCGGCGTCGGTGGCGACGAAGCCGAAGGACATGCTGAGGTCTTCGCCGCGGCCGTTCAACTCGTCATGGTCGAGAGCGTCGAACTGCTTGTAGGTCCACGTGCCCGAACCGTTCTTGTCGAGCTCGAGCGTGAACACGGTACGCCCGTCGGAGGCGCGCGCGGTCAGCAGCGTGCCGCCATTGCTCAGCTGATAGGTGATCGCATCGCCATGCGAGGTGAACGGCGAGCCCATATTGTGGAGGGCCGGCGCGAATTCGACCGAGCGCAGCGCCAGATCGTTGTCGGCGCCCCAATTGATTCCGAGCGAGCCGGAATCGGCCGTCGGCGGGATCGTGTAGAGCTGGACGTTGTCGATCAGCGCCTGCCCGCCATTGGCATGCAGGATCTCGATGCGCAGCTGCTCGCCGGCGAATGCCGCCGCGATCGGGCCGCTGTTGAGCGTGACCAAGGTCCAGCCGCCGTCCGGCGGGGTCGGCAGGGTGAGCGTTGCGATCACGTCGCCATCGGCGGTGACGAGGCGCACGGTGCCGCCGCCAAAGCCCTGGTCGGTGCGGTTGCCGACATTGAAGGTCAGCTCGTAGGACGCGCCCTCAGTGAGCGTGATGCCGGTGTTTCGGGTGAGCGTCGCGCCATTGTCCAGGAACACGACGTTGCCGCCGGCATGGCCGGCCGGCGCAATGATCGCTGCCGTCGGCGAATAGACGCCGGCGAAGCCGGTGACGTCCCAACCCTGCGGGTCGATGAAGGCGTAGTTGCCCCGCACGGGGTCGATATTGACGCCCGGCTGGCCGGCCAGCATCGAATCCGCTTCGAAGCTGCCATTGCTGAGCGGCAGGAGAACGGCGTTCTCCGTCACCTCGCCGCTCTCCACGGCGCCGACGACGAGCACATCGTCCTTGACCGTGATGAGCAGCTGGCCGCTGAGCGCGAGCGTGTCTCCGTCGCCATCCCGCGCCGTCACTGCCGACGACATGTCGAGCGTGATCGAGGCATTGTTGCCGCCGAAATGGTCGAGCGGACCGGATAGCCGGAACGAATACTGGCCGGTGTTGGGGTCGACCTGGAAGTGGAATATCTCGACGCCGTTCGCCTTGCCGATCAGCATGTTGTTGGCGGTGTCGATGCTGTAGGTGATCGCCACGCCCGCCGAGGTGAGCGAAAGCAGCTCGGGCGCCAGGTCGGTCATTTCGACCTGGTAGCCGCCGCGACCGTCTGCGCCCATGCTCACCAGGGCGTTCAGGTTGCCGGTGTAGTTCTCGTCATGCAGCGAACCGTCCGGGTTGTCGGCCTCGTGGTCCGAGATCCCCTGTTGCGTGCCGAGACCGTTGATTTCGTTTTCGTATACGCCTGCGCTCTGCACGACGCCCGACGAAACCGGCGTGTCGTCATCGACGTTGACGATCAGGGAGCCGTTCGCGGCATCATTGTCGCCATCGCGGACGGTGTAGGAGAAGGTGATCGACAGCTCTTCCTCGTTGCTGCCGTTCACCGAATGAACGAGCGACTTGAAGGTGGTGAAGCTGTAGGAGCCGTCGGCATTGATGATCAGCCTGGCGACGGTGTCGCCGGACAGCGCGCCGGTGGCGATCCAGGTGGTGACGCCGCCAGCCGAAATCGTCGGCGATCCCCAGACCACGTTTTCAGCCGAGGCTACGCCCGAGACGACACGGATGGCCTGGAAGCCGGTTACGGAATTGAGGGTTACACTCGAAACGCCGTCGGCGCCGGCGCTGAACAGCGCACCCGCGCCGCCGCTGGCGGTTGAGGCGTCGGCAACGTCGCCCGTGCCGTTTGCATTGCCGCCGAAGATGTCGTCGTCCAGAACGGTCGAGGCTGTCACGACACCCATCGAGACCGGCGTGTCGTCGTCGACCTGGATGCGCAGGCGTGCGCCGGCCTGGTCGCCGTCGCCGTCGGTGACGGTGTAGTTGAAGTCGAGGTTCGGGTTCTCCTCGTTCGCGCCGGACGTGGCGTGAGCGAGCGGTGCGCCCATGCTGAAGCTGTAGGAACCGTCAGCCTTGATCACCAACACCGCAGCCGGCGTGCCGGCCGGATAGTTGGCGCTGGTCGCCGTCCAGGTCGTGGTGCCGTCGGCCGAGCGAACGCCCGCACCCCAGATCACGGCCTCGGTCTGCGCAAAGCCGTTGGCGTCCTTGTAAACGACCGAGAAGGCAGGCAGCGCAACCGTGATCGCGGCAAGCCCGTCCGAGCCCATCGAGAACAGCGTGCCGGCCCCGCCGGACACCGTGTTCACGGCACCCGGCGCATCGCCCGAACCACCAAGGTTCACTGGCGTGAACTCGCTCTGGCCCTCATCGTCGAGGATGGTCGACGGCGTCACATTGCCCGAGATCGGCGTGTCGTCGTCAACACGGATTCCGAGCGTGCCGCCGGCCGTGTCCCCGTCCCCATCCGTCACCGTGAAGCCGAACGACAGCAGCTCGTCCTCTTCGACGACCGGGAACGCAATCGAATGCGCAAGCGGCGCACCCATGCTGAAGGAGTAGGAACCGTCGGCCTTGATCACCAGCACCGCAGCCGGCGTGCCGGCAGGATAGTTGGCGCTCGTCGCCGTCCAGGTCGTGGTGCCGTCGGCCGAGCGGACGCCAGCACCCCAGGCGACGGATTCCACCTGCGCAAAACCCTGCGCATCCTTGTAGATCACCGAGATGGCAGGCGGCGTCACCGCAATCGCGGCAAGCCCGTCCGAACCCATCGAGAACAGCGTGCCGGCACCGCCCGACACCGTGTTCACGTCCGGCGAGGCATCACCGACAAGCCCGATGCCCGGATTGGCCGGCGTGAACTCGCTCTGCGCCTCGTCGTCGAGAACCGTCGACGGGATCACCAGAAGCGTCGAGGTCGGCGTGTCGTCATTGACGTTCACACGCAGCGAGCCGCCGGCCGTGTCCCCGTCGCCATCGGTCACCGTGTAGCTGAAGTTCAGCGCCAGATTCTCCTCGACCACCGGGAAGGCGGTCGCGTGCACCACAGGCGCATTCAGCGTGAAGGAGTAGGAGCCG